>VFQR01000231.1_pt1 | contig 105164 bp, 80 predicted proteins | sample 3512321 | NCBI WGS metagenome assembly VFQR01 (sample SAMN10412374, study PRJNA504923) | tailings metagenome | isolation source: Relicate 3 Philex TSF1 revegetated site | place: Philippines: Tuba, Benguet | collected 2017-08-29 | reverse complement strand
ATCCGCGCGCGGTCGGTGGACAGCACCGAGAGCAGCGGCTCGTTGCCGAGCACGGAATGGGCTAGGCCTGGGTAGCGGGCGGAGACGGCGACGAGCCGGCGTTCGACCCGGCGCAGGCGCTCGAGGAACGGTCGCGACACCTCGCCGAGCAGCGCGACGCCGTGGAAGGGGTGCCCGGCGTGGAAGAGCCGCGACAGCTTCTCGTCGGTCAGGTCGTCCTCGTATCCAAGAAACACCGACGCGTAGCCCTTGGCTTCCAGCACCCCGTGCAGGCCCTCCTGCACGTGGCTGAAGTAGACGCTGGGCGCGTGGCGGCGGAGGGCGGCCCGCATCACGATGGCGACGTCGCGCGGCTGGGCGAGCGCCGGCGAGGCGGCGAGGTGCATGCCTTTCGGCAGGTAGCCGCGCTTGAGCGCGTGCTCCCAGATGCGGTCGTAGGTGTCGGTGTGGATGCCGGCCTTGCGCCCGTTCAGGACGAGGGAAACGAGCGCCTGCGATACCCCCAGTTCCCGGGCGATCTGGGTCTGGGAAATTTTCTTCGGTCGGGCCATGGGCGGGGAGGAGATCGGAGGGGACGCCGGGAACCCTGCCGAAGTTTCACGGCGCGCGCGATGTCAGGGATACAGCCAGTACTTCTTCGTCTGCTGTTGGTAAATGGCGGCGCGCTCTTTCCAACGGGCGAGAAATGCGGGCAGATTGACGGCCGCGCCGTCCCGGACGAGGGCGGTGTGCCATTCGCGGGAGCCGACGTGGATGTTGAAGCTGCGGGTTTCCTTGGCGGGCAGCTTGGCAAACGGATTGGGTGGATCGTAAACGCAGGCGAGGCGCATCAGGTGGAAGCTGAGCTCGGTGGGATTCCAGTCCTCCCAGTCGAGCACCTCCACGTAGACACCGGTCGCGGGCTGGCCGTTGTTGCCGGGCACGGAGACCTTGCGAAAGCCGATGCCCGGGATCCGCAGCGCCTCGAGATCCTTGATCAGGGTGTCGGGGTTCTTGCCCCGGAAGGTCAGGCCGCGGAACGGATGCTCCCGCCCCAGGCCGTGCTTGAAGCCGCTGTACTCGCAGCCGAGGCCAATCATCGCGTAGCCAACGACGGCGGCGAAATCCCGGATCATCGGCGAGGTGGGGGCGAAGGTGAGTCCGGTCTCGGGCCAGCGCATGTGCCGGTTCCAGCCGCGCATGGGCACGATGGTGAGCTTTCCCTTGGCGCGGACCTCGTCGGGGATGGGCAGGACGCCGGGCGCGGTCGCCGCCATGCGCGCGAGTTCGCCCATGGTCAGGCCGTGCACGTAGGGGATGCGAAACGCGCCCACGCCGCTCATGAACTCCGCGTCGAGGTGCGGGCCGTCGACCTTGAGTCCGCCGAGCGGATTGGGCCGGTCGAGCAGGATCACTTCGACGCCATGGGTGAAGCACGCCTCCATCGCATAGCGCATGGTGACGTTGTAGGTGTAGGAGCGGACGCCGATGTCCTGCAGGTCGATCACCAGGGCGTCCAGGCCCTTGAGCTGGGCGGCGGTCGGCTTGCGATTGTCACCATGCAATGAATACACGGGCAGGCCTGTGCGCGGGTCGACCGCGTCCTTGAAATTCTCCCCAGCCTTCACGTCGCCGTAGAGGCTGTGTTCGGGGGCGAAGAGCGAGACGAGCTTCACGCCGGGGGCGCGGCGCAGGACCTCGACGGAGCTCACCCCGTTTCGGTTCACGCCGGCCGGGTGGGTGAGCAGGCCGATGGTCTTGCCCTGCACGGCGGCGAACCCGTCGGCGGCGAGCACGTCGATGCCCAGCATAACCGGGAAGGGCGGGGGCTCGGGCTTGGGCGGAGCCGCTTTCTCGACCACGGGCGACGGGGCGAGCGCCAGCGGGGGCGTCACCCCGGTGCGGTCGGCGACCGCGCAACCGGTCAGCCAGGCCGCGAGCGCGGATGCGGCGAGGCAAAGGCGGGGCAGGGGGAAAACACCGGACATGGCCGGCTACTTTGGCGGCGGGGTCGCACCCGTCGAGAGGGAACGGGCCCGGCGCGCGGCCACCTTGGCGCGATGGACGGCGGCGCGGCTGGCGCCGAAGCGCCACAGCAGGTCGAGTACGCCGCCGACGAGCAGACCGACGACCGCGCCGCCGATGATGAGGGCGTTGAAGGTGGTCCCGAGCAGGCGGGTCCACTTGATCTCGGTGGGCGGATCCTCCGCTGACGGCCCGGCTGGCGCGGGCACGGGCGGGGCGATCGGGGTTCCCGGCGGCGCCTGGTACGGGGTCGCCGGCTCCACCACCTCGATGCTGCGACCGAACCCGGAGGCATCGATCACGGCCTTCCCCAGGCGATAGGTGCCGTAATAGATGCCAGGGGCCGTGACCGGGTTGGTGATGAATTGCAGGCCGCCCAGCACCATGACGTTGGTGCGAAGGAGGAGCGCGAGCAGGAAGGCCACCGGCAGTTGCACGCCCATTGCAGGCATGAAGGCCAGGACGGACCCGGCATAGAGCGCCGGCCGTATGTCCGCGGACTTGAATGACCAGAGGTAGGACCGTTTCCGCGCCACATCGGCGAAGCGCCCGATCAGCGGGTACTTGTGAAACACGGCCCGCCGCGGCATGAAGCGCAGAAAGAGCTTCGTCCGCCGGATGCGGGCGAAGTGTTCCTTGCGGTGATGATGGTCCTCGGCAGTCAAAGGGACGAAAGGGTTAACAAGAGCCGCGCCGGCGGGTGGCGCAACCGCTTTCGCGGTGGGTTCACGATCCACCTTCCGGACCCAGCGCCGCGCGCACCGCGGCGTCCAGACGCCAGCCGGTTTCGGCCAGGGCCTGGGCGAGCGGCAAACCGGGCGGGCTCAAGGCGTGGGTGTGCAGGCCGGGCCGTCCCGGCAGCGGGGCAACCGCACCGGCAAACACGTGCACGCTGCGCCCGGCGGCGAGGGCTTGGGCTGCGACCGCACCGGGACCTTTGCCGGACAACGAGCTCTCGTCGAAACGGCCCTCGCCGGTCAGGAGCAAGTCGGCGGCGGCGAGCCTGCGGTCGAGGTCGAGCCAGGCGGAGACAAATGCCGCGCCGGGGAGCAGCTGTGCCCCGGTTGCCGCCATGAGTCCGAAAGTGATGCCGCCTGCTGCGCCGGCGCCTGGCCGCGCCACGAGATCCTCCGGTTGCCCGAAATGCGCGCACACCCGAGCCGCGACGCGCGCCGCTTGGGCTTCGAGCCGGGCGAAGTCGGCGGCCTGCAGACCCTTTTGCGGACCGTACACGGCGGTTGCGCCGGTTGGGCCCAGCAACGGATTGGTCACGTCACAGGCGATGCGCACCGGCGGCAGGCGCACGGCGGTGCCGGCGAGGGTGGCGAGATGTTCCCACGTGGCCGGAACGGGCGGTGACAGCGCCGCGCCGGACGCGGTGCGAGCCTCCACACCGAGGGCGGCGAGCGCCCCGAGGCCGAGGTCGTTGGTCGCGCTGCCACCGACGCCGAGCAGGATCGCCTCGGCGCCGTCCGTAGCGGCGAGACGCATCAGTTCCCCCGTGCCCACCGAGGTGGTGAGCCAGGGATTGCGGTCGGCGGCAGGCAGCAGGGCGAGCCCGCTCGCCTGGGCCATTTCGATCACGGCGAGCGTTTCCACCGCCGGAAGATCGAGCAGCCGCCGCGCGGCAGCCGGGATCCGGCGTGCGGCCACCCAGCCGTAGCGCGCCTCGACGCGTTCACCCCGCGGCCCGGTGACCCAAGCCCGCCGGATGGTCCCGCCGGCCGCCGTGGTCAGAATCTCGGCGAACCCTTCGCCGCCATCGGTCAGCGGACACAGGTCGAGTTCCCAGTCGGGGCGGACGGACCGCAGGGAGGCCGCGGCCCGCTCGCAGGCCTCGGCGGCGCTGAGGGCATCCTTGAACTTGTCGAAAGCGAGCAACGCGCGCATGGGGCGGTTCGTCAGGCAGGGTTCACCGGGGCGAAGCGGGGCACGGGCCGGCCGTTCACGTCGACCGTCTCGAGGAACATCGTGCGCGGGCGGACCCACAGGCCGAAGTCCCCGTAGGCGAGCCGGTACACCACCAGCTCCTCCTCGGTCTCCGAGTGGCGCGCCACGCCGAGCACCTCGTACTCCTTGCCCTTGTAGTGACGGTAACGGCCGGGACGGGGGCCTTCGGGATGAACGGGCAGGGGCGGTAAGTCCATGGCGCACCGTGGGCGCGCCGGCCGATCGGTTCAAGCCGGACCCGATCAGCCGAAATTCCATTGCGGGGCCCGCCGCTCTCCGGTTTACACGACCGCCGATGAGTTCGCCGGTGAACATGAGAGACATCGCTGCACGCGCCGGCGTCAGCATTGCCACGGTCTCGATGAGCCTGCGCAACCGGCCCAATATCTCGCCGGAGCTCCGCCGCCGCATCCGCGCGCTCGCGCGTCGCATGGGCTACGAGCCCAATCCCTACGTCTCGGCCCTCATGCGCGAACGCCGGCACGGCCGCGCGCAGACCACGCGTCCGCTGCTCGCGCTGCTGTCCGGACTCGACCATCCGGATGCGTGGAAGCAGTCGCCGTCGCCCACGCGGCGGGCGATCCGCGAGGGCGTGCTCGCCCGCGGCACCCAGCTGGGCTACGACGTCGAGGAATTCTGGCTGCACCCGCAGGGGTTGTCGGACGACGCCTTCTCCGAGCTGGCAGGCAAACGCGGCGTCTCCGGTGTGGTGATCGGGCCGCTCGCCGAGGGCGCGCCGCCGCCCGCCCTGCGTTGGCAGGATTTCTCAGCGATCAGCATCAGCGTGCCGCTGCAGTCGCTCACGTTGCGCACCGTGAGCAACGACAACTATTTCACCAGCCTGCGCGCCGTCACCGAATGCCATCGCCTGGGCTATCGGCGGCCGGGGCTCGTTCTCCGCGACGTGCATCGCAAGCGGTTCCAAGGCCGCTGGGAGGCGGGCTTCGCCACCGCCCAGACGCTGCTGCCGGGGACCGCGACGATCCGGCCCTTTCTGATCGACGACCAGCAGGACCTTGCCCGCTTCCCCTTGAAACGGTTCCAGGCGTGGCTGGCGCGCGAGCGACCCGACGTGATCGTCACCATGGCGGCCGATCTGATCGAGCGGGTGCTTGCGGGCGAAGGCCTGCGCATCCCCGACGACATCGGCCTCGCGTCGCTGTCGTGTCCGGAGAAAGGCCACCGCTACAGCGGCGTTTACCAAAACGGTCACTTTATCGGCGCGACGGCGATCGACCTGCTCGTCGGCATGATCGAACGCCGCGAAACCGGGCTGCCCGAGCAGGCCATCGCCACGATGGTCGAGGGCGTGTGGAATCCGGGTACGACCTTGTGCGAGCGCGCCGTCCCGGTCCCGTCCGTCCGCCGACGCCGTCAGGCCGGCGCGGCCAGCATGGCGGCTGTCTGACGCTCGAGCACCTTGGCGCCGGCTTGGTAAGGCACGGCAAACCCGGCCGCCATCGGATCGGGGAACACGTCGTCGTCGCCGCGGACGACGGCGTCGAGGATTGCATCGGCCACGGTCTGCGGCGTCGCCTTGGCCATCGGGATCGAGCGTGCCATGTCGGTATCGACTGGGCCCGGATACACGCCGATCACCTTCACGCGGTGCGCCGCGAGCAAATGGCGGGCTCCGGTGATCAGCGAATGCACCGCGGCCTTCGAGTCGCTGTAGGTCGGATATATCGGGAAGTTCGTCAGACCGGCCACGCTGGACACGGTGACCACCGCCGCACCCGGGCGGCCCTTGAGCGACGGAGCGAAGGCGCGGATCAGCTGCAACGGCCCCCAATAATTCACCTCGAACTCCTGACGCGCCGTATCGAGGTCGGCACCGAACAGGTCGGCGTTGGCGGCGTAGCCGGCATTGTTGATCAGGAGCGTGACGTCCGGGGCCACGGAGGCGGCGACCCGGATCTGCGCGGCATCCGTCACATCGAGACGCAACGGAACCACCCGAGCGCCATGGGCGGCCACCAGATCACGGACCGAGTCCGGGTTCCGCGCGGCGGCGTAGACCTTGGTGACCCCGCGGGCGAGCAGGGCTTCGACGAGCGCGCGACCAATGCCGCGGTTGGAACCGGTGACCAAGGCCACCGTGGAGGAAGGAAGGGGCGAAGACATAGGATTTATTATTGAACGATCAATCAAAAACCCAGGGCTGGCGCGGTCGTCAAGAAAGTTATTGAACAATCATTCAAAAATGCACATTCCATAGATTCTATTCATGGCCCGTCCGTCTCACCACGACCGCACTGAGGTGCTGGAGAAAGCGACCGAACTCTTTTGGGATAAAGGGTATCGGGGTGTTTCCGTGTCCGATTTGGTGGCTAAGACCGGCCTTCTGCCGGGCAGCTTGTATGCCCGTTTTGGCAGCAAGGAGGGCCTTTATGCCGCCTGTGTGCAGCACTATGCCGATATCGCCGAGGCCTGGCGGCATCCGTTCGAGAGCTATGCCTCGCCGGTGGAGCGCATTCGCGCCTTGTTCCGGACGATGGTCGCCCAGGTGACGGCGCCGGACGGGCATCGGGGGTGCTTCCTCGTGGCTGCGTCGCAGGAATGCGACGACCGCGAACCGGCGGTGACCGCGGCCGTGGCCGCCTGCATGGAACGCAGCGTGAGTTGGTTTGCCCGTCAGGTCGAAGCCGCCGTGAACGCCGGGGAACTGCCGCCCGACACGGACGTCACGGCCCTGGCGACGAGTTTGCAGACCGTGCTTTCGGGTGTGCAGGCCATGGCGCGCGGGGGCGTGGCGTTGTCCCACCTGCCGACGGCGGCAGCGGCCACGGTGGATGCCTTGCTCGCCGCGCGGGAGCCGACGCGATCACCATGACCCCGCCCTCCGCTTCCCGTGCGACTCCGCTTCCGGATGATGCGGTGGAGGCGTTGGCCGTGCTCTTGACGGCGGCGCACGACGACGACGCGCTGCGGGCGCGCCTGCTGGCGGTCGTGCGGCTGCCGCGCGTTCACCGCGAGCCGCTGATCCGCACCGCGCTGGACGAGATGGTCCTGCGCGGAGAACCCGAACCGCTGCGTCGCGCCTTCGCCGTGTTGATCGACGACGACGGCGCGCAGCGGGTGCGGCTGGCGTTGGGCGAAGGCGGGTGACGCCTCAGAACGGCTTGCCGTCCGCCTTCGTGCCGCAGAGCGAGACCTCGAGGCCGAGTTCGGCGGCGAGGGCGGCCTTGGCGTAGAGGGCGAGGTCGGCTTCCTTGGCGGAGTTCGCGTAGGCGACCTGGATGTGGTTGGCCTTGTGACGGGCCATCATCTGGTCACGCGTCACTCCATAGGTCACCGCATGCATGATCGGCCATTGGGGCGTGGTCTCCTGCCAGCGGCGCTCGGTTTCCTCCTTGGGCAGGGTGATGACCTTGGCGCGGCCGAGGTCCATCTTGAGCTTGCCGTTCTCGAGGAAGACGCGGCTCCAGACGATCTCGCCGGGCTTCGCGATGCCGCGCAGTGTGCCGCCGCCGAGGCGGAAGTACATGTTGGGCTGGCGATGCGAGTCGCTGCCCGCCCAGCCGCCGACGTGATGGTCGGCCGGCGCGCTGCCCGAGATGAGGAAGACCCAGACGTAGTCGGACGTCGTGCCGGACTTGTCCCAATCGCCCCAGCGCAGGTCGTGCAACGTGTTCGCGCGCGGCTGGCCGAGGGCCTGGTGCACGCGGTCGGTGAAGAGGCCGTCGAGACCGGCGCACTCGTCGACTTCGTTGAAATGCGGGATCGGTTCGCCGTCGCGGATGACCGAGCCGTCGGCGCGTTTGACCGGCGGACGCTCGGTGGAGTTGAGCGTGCCCTCGACGAGGTCGGAGGCGGGCAAGAGGTCCTTCAGACCCTGCTGGTACTGGATGCCGATCGTCTCGCAGCCGAATTCGTCGGCGATGCGCACGGCCGCGATGTAGGTCTTGCACTGCCAGAGTACCTGGGCCTCGGTCAGCTCCGTCGCCTCATCGGTGCCGAAGTGGAAGGTGAGGCCTTTCTGCTTGTACCAGGTGAACACGGCCTTCGCCTCGGCGTCGCTCACCTGCGTCGCGCCGTAGTAGAGGGCGGACTGCGAGAGGCGTTCCTTGTACACGCCGGTCGGGAAGAGCAGCTCGTCCGGGATGATCGCGTTGTACATGCCCATGCAGCCCTCGTCGAAGACGCCCATGATGGACTTCCGCACGCGCAGATCGTCGGCGATCTTCTTCGCCACCGCGTGCGCCTTGGGCGGCACCGTGGCCTTGGCCAGCGGCTTCACGTGGGTCGTGCGATGCTTGGCGACGCCGGTCTTGAGCCAGCGTTCGAGTCCGCCGAGGAAGGGCGCATCGTCGAACTTTTCGCTCCAGAGCGTGGAATACTTCACCCCGGCCTTGGTCAGCGAACCGTTGAGGTTGAGCATGCCGACCAGGCCCGGCCAGGTGCCGGACCAGTTGGCCACGGTGAGGATCGGCCCGCGATGGGAGATCAGGCCGTGCAGAAGGTGGTGCGAGTACTGCCAGACCGACTCGGCGACGATCAACGGGGCGTTGGGATCGATCGACGCGAAGACCTCCATGCCCTCCTTCTGGGAGCCGATGAAGCCGTGCTTGAGCGCCGGCTTGTACGGATGGGCGCGCACGAGCGTGTAACCGAAGGTGGCGAGGCAGGCCGTGAGCTGCTGCTCCATCGCGGCCTGGGCGGGCCAGCACTTTTCGTTGGCGGATTGGCGCAGGTCGCCGTTGGCGACGAGCAGGACCGTTTTCTTGGGCGTCTTCTTCATGAAGAAAGGCAGGTGAGGTGGGTGTGACCTAGAGATTCTCGGCCGCAGGGAATCCGGCCGGGAATGGCAGGGCCGGGCAGTATGCACTCGCGGCGGCGGCGAAGGAATGGATAAAGGAGGCTTCTTCATGGATAAAATTGACCCACGTGTCCCGGCGCCGTTGCTGTCGCAACAGGTCACGGACCCGCGCTATTTCTTCCTCGATCTCGCCCCGGCGCGCGGGTCGGGCGTGGCCGTCACGCTCGGCGGGCGCGAGACCTGCCGGCCGGATTACGTGATCGCGCGTCGAGCCTATGCCTACCACGGCATCGAGTACGTGGCCGAGGGCGCGGGTTGGGTCGTGCTCGATGGGGTGCGGCAGGAACTGCGGGCCGGCACCGTGTTTGGCTACGCCCCCGACACTCCCTGTGAGATCCACACCGATCCGAGCCACCCGTTGGTGAAGTACTTCATCTGCTTCGCCGGGCGCGGCGCCGCGGCCCGGTTGCGCGCGGCCGGGGTGGGGGCGGGGCGGGTCAGCCGACTCGCCGCCCACGCCGAGGTGCGCAGCGTGGCCGAGGATCTGATCCGCGAGGGCCGCCGCACCACGCCGCAGGCGCGCGCGATTTGCCAGACGCTCTTTGAGTTGTTCCTCCTGCGCATCGAGGAGGCGGCGGGTCCGGCCACCCCGGGCGTCGATCCGTCACGCGACACCTTCCTGCGTTGCAAGGCCCTGATCGATGCGCACGCCGAACGGCTCGGCACCTTGGCGGAGATCGCGGCGCGCGCCGGCCTCGAGGCGTCCAGTGTCTGCCGGCTCTTCCGGCGGTTCCAGGGCACGAGCCCCTACCAATACCTGCTGCGCCGCAAAATGACCCTTGCCGCCGAGCACCTCATCGAACGCGGCGGCCTGGTGAAGGAGGCGGCCGAACGCGTCGGCTACGACGACCCGTATCACTTCAGCCGCAACTTCAAGGCTGTGCACGGGATCTCCCCCCGCGCGCTGCTCCTGCGCAAACGAGTCGGTGGGTAAGAAGGAGCGGCGGCACTCCTGCCGCCGATGGTGTGGGATGGTGGGCCGACACGCCGCGTCTGCAACTAACCCAATCCGGCGGCAGGAGTGCCGCTCCGATCCATCCTATTCTTGTGCGAGCGCCTGCTCCACCACGGCTCGGCGCCGGCGGTAGTACAGCGCCAGCCCGCCCTGGTAGATGAGGCTGACGAAGGCCACCACGCCGTACATGAACTGGTAGACGCTCTTCACCATCGGGAGGATCTGGTCCTCGCCGACCCCGGCTTCGGCAAAGGTCTTCACCATATCGTCGGTGATGAGCGACCGCATCAGCTCGGCGTCGAAGGTCTGGATGCGTGCGAGGGCATAGCCGACGATCACGGCGAGCAACGCGAGCTGGCTGCGCACGAGCCACGCCATGCCGCGCACATCGCCGTGACGCAACCGGCTGGCACCGTGCAGCTCCAGCGCGCCGCAGCCCGCGGCCAGGCAGCCGGCCGCCGCACCCAGCCCTTGCTGGTTGATCGCAGACAGGAGGGCAAAGGCGCCCGCCACGATGAGCAGCATGCGGCCGTCCGTGCCCGCGATCCGCAGCACGCGTTCGAGCACGTCGGCGGGGAGGGGAGGTGGGAGGTCAGTCTTGCCAGCCATGTGGAGAGGGTCGGACACTGTGCGATTCCCGGGCATGGCCGCGCCAGATCAAAAACCGTTTCGCTTCCGCTTGGACTTCCCGCCCGAGCTGCCCATCAGCGCGCGCGCCGGGGAGATCGTCGACCTGATCCAGGCGCATCCGGTCCTCATCCTCGCTGGCGAAACCGGCTCCGGCAAGACCACCCAGATCCCCAAGATGTGCCTCGCCGCCGGCCGCGGCACGCTCGGGCGCATTGCCTGCACCCAGCCGCGCCGGGTGGCCGCCCTCTCCGTCTCGCGGCGCGTGGCGGAGGAACTCGGCGTGACCTGGGGGCGCGAGGTCGGTTGCAAGATCCGCTTCAACGACCACACGTCCAACGACACGGTCATCAAGTTCCTCACCGACGGCATGCTGCTTGCCGAGGTGCAGGGCGACCCGCTGCTGCGCGCCTACGACACCTTGATCATCGACGAGGCCCACGAGCGGTCGCTCAACATCGACTTCCTCCTCGGGCACCTGCGCACGCTGCGTTACAAGCGTCCGGACCTGAAGATCATCATCACGTCGGCGACGATCGACACCGAGGCCTTCTCGCGGGCCTTCGACGGCGCTCCCATCGTCGAGGTCTCGGGCCGCACCTATCCGGTCGAGGTCATGTACGCCCCGCTCGATGCGCTCGGCAGCGACGCGGCGGAGGACGACGAGCCGGTCGGCCGGGCCGAGGCGCTGCACTACGTCGATGGCGCGGCCGAGGCCGTCCTGCGCCTCGTCGACACGGACGAGTCCGGCGACGTGCTGGTCTTCATGCCGAGCGAGCGCGACATCCGCGAAACCTCCGCCTTGCTCGAGGGACGCCTGCGTGGCGCCGAGATCATCCCGCTGTTCGGGCGGCTCTCGAACGCCGAACAGCAGCGCGTGTTTGCGCCGAGCCCGCGCCGGAAGGTGATCATCGCGACCAACATCGCCGAGACCTCGCTGACCATTCCCGGCATCCGTTTCGTGGTCGACACGGGTCTCGCCCGCGTCAGCCGCTACGTGCCGCAGGGCCGCACCCGCCGTCTCCCGATCGAGCCCATCGCCCAATCCAGCGCCGACCAACGCAAGGGCCGCGCCGGACGCGTCGCCGCGGGCGTCTGCATCCGGCTGTATTCGGAAAAAGACTTCAACGCGCGTCCGCGCTTCGCCCAGCCCGAGATCCAGCGGGCGAACCTCGCCGACGTCATCCTTCGCCTCAAGGCCTTCGGTCTCGGTGACATCGAGCGCTTCCCTTTCATCAACATGCCCGCGGCCAAGGCGATCCGCGGTGGCTACGCGCTGCTTGAGGAGCTGGGGGCGCTTGAGGATGCCTCTGCCGAGGCCAGGAGTCCGGAGACAGGAGACAGGAGACAGAATGATTCCGCCTCCGGCCTCCCGCCACCGGCGTCCGCCGCGTCAGCGCAGCTGACGCCGGTGGGCCGCGAACTCGCCCGCTTGCCGGTGGATCCGACCGTCGGGCGAATGATCCTGCAGGCGCGGACGGAAAAGGCGTTGCGCGAAGTGCTGATCATCGCGGCGGGCCTGAGCATCCAGGATCCGCGCGAGCGCCCGCTCGAGAAGCAGGCGCAGGCTGACGCGGCGCACCGACGTTTCGTTCACCCTGATTCCGACTTCCTCACCCTGCTCAACCTCTGGGAGGACTATCACGACGAGTTCGAGCGCCTCTCGCAGGCGCGGCAGCGCCGGTTCTGCCGTGACCATTTCCTCAGCTACATCCGGATGCGCGAGTGGCGCGACATCCATGCCCAGCTCTGCGACGTGCTGGAGTCGCGCGACGACTTCAAGCTCACCTCGGTGCGCGACGGGGTGGCGAAGGACGCCGAATTCAAACTCGATTTCGGCACGCCCGCGTACCGCGCGATCCACCGCAGCATCCTCGCCGGCCTGCTCGGCAACATCGCCGTGCGCGACGATGAGAAGGGTGGCTACAAGGCGACCCACGACCGCCGCGTGACCATCTTCCCGGGCTCGGTGCTGTTCCCCCGGGATGAAAAAGGGAAGCGGACCTCCGCTGCGAAGACGTCAGACGCGGCGGGGCGCGAGAAGCGCGGGCCGCGCTGGCTGATGGCGGCGGAGATCATGGAGACATCGCGTCTCTACGCGCGCACCAACGCCCGGCTCGATCCGCTCTGGGCCCTCGACCTCGGGGCGCACCTCGTGAAGGTGTCCCATACCGAGCCCTTCTGGAACGAGGCCGGCGGCCGCGTGCTCGTGCGGCAGCGCACGCGCCTGTACGGACTCGAACTCGAGTCGCGCGCGGTGAGCTACGGTCGGATCGATCCGCGGCACGCGACAGAGCTCTTCATTCGCGAGGCCCTGGTGAACGACACCGTGACCTGGCCCTTCGACTTCCTCGCCCACAACCGCGCCGTGAGGGCCTCGATCGAAAGCCTGCTCACGCGCGCCCGCGACGCCGGTTATCTCAATCTCGACGAGGCCGTGTACCGCTTCTACGCCGCCCGCCTGCTGCCCGGCGAGGGTGAGCCGGGCGTGTCGGCGGTGGCCGAACTGGTGGACCTCGTGCGGGCGCGCAAGGGCGCCGAGCCGCGCTTCCTCATGATGGAGCCGGAGGACCTGCGCGATCCGGACGAGATTGCGGTTGATCCCTCGGCCTTCCCTGAACAGCTGCCGCTTGAGAACCATGCCCTCCCGCTCAATTACAGTTACAAGCCGGGGCAAAGCGACGACGGGGTCACGCTCGACGTCCACGTGCGCGCCGCCGAGGCGCTGACCGCGGCCGCGCTCGACTGGGCCGTGCCCGGACACCTCGAGGCGAAGGTGGAGCATTACCTGCGCGCGCTGCCGAAGGAGCTGCGCCGCGCCTTCATGCCGCTGGCCGATACCGCCCGCACCCTGGCGGTCCAGGTGGCGCAGCGCGACCGGCTCACCGGACGCCGGGAGTCCCTGCCGGAGGCGCTCGTCGCGCAGATCGAGGAACGGTTCAAGGTGCGGATCGATCCCGGCGTCTGGGTGGACAAGCCGCCGCCGGACCATCTCCGCGTGCGGGTGCGCGTGGTCGACGACGAGGGCGCCGAACTCTGCGCGTCGCGCGAGCTGGCGGAGATTCGCGCGGCGCTCGAAGCACGGGCCCGCGCGGCCAGCGCCTCGGTCGCGCGCGAGGACCCGTCGGCCTGGGGCGTGGCCCGGCGCACCTGGGAGAAGGCCGAGCAGGATAGCTGGACCTTTGGCGACGTTCCGGAGCGTGTGCACGTCACCGATCAGGCGGGGGTGCCGGTGTTCGCGTTTCCCGCCCTCGTGCCGGGCAAGACCGGCGTGAGCCTGCGGCTGCTGCGCACGGCGGACGACGCGGCGGCGCAAACTCCGCAGGGCCTGAGCCGCCTGCTGGAACTCGCCCTGCGCTACGAACTGGGCTGGCTCGAGAAGGACCTCCGCGCCCTGCGCAGCCTCGGCGCGCTCGTGGCGACGCTCACGTCGGTGGAGGCGTTGCAGGGGCAGGCCTTGATTCACCTGCGCCGCTGGCTCTGTGCCAGTGCCCGCGTGCCCGCCCTCACGGCATCCGCCTTTCACGCCGCGGTGGAGCAGGCGAAGGCCGATCTGCGCGGCCTTGTGCCGCGGTTCACCGACCTGCTGACGGAGATCCTGACGCTGCGCCAGGCCCTGCTTGTCCACCCGACGCCTCCGCCGAAATTTGGACCGGAGCTCGCGGCGCTGCTTCCGCCGGACTTCGTTGCGGCCACGCCGTACGCCCAGCTCGCGCACCTGCCGCGCTACCTCAAGGCGATGCGACAACGGGCGGACCGCTGGAAGCAGAATCCCGCCAAGGACGACGAACGCGTCCGGCAACTCGCGCCCTACGTCGCGGCGTTGCCCACGGTCCGCGACCGGCCCGGTGGCGAGGCCTTCCGTTGGCTGGTGGAGGAATTTCGCGTCAGCCTGTTTGCCCAGGAACTCGGCACCGCCGAGCCCGTCTCCGCCGTGAAGCTGGACCGCGCCCTCGCCGCCCTGCGGCTCGGTGGCCCCGCCCCGTCCGTCCCACCGGCACGCGAGCCGGCACCGATCGTGGTCGCTGCGGCGCCGGACAAAAAAAAGAGCGCGCCGCTCAAGAACCTCGGCGCGCTCGATGCTTTGTTTCGGAAGTAGTGCGGACGAGGGCTGAGCCTAACGGAGCGCTCGGGGATCTCGGTAGAATCCCAAGCGTCCAAACGCCAAAGAATCCCAAGCGTCCAAACGCCAAAGAAGCCCGAACGACGAAATTGCGAAGGGGGCTTCAAAGCTTGTTAGCTCTTTGGCGTTTGGAACCTGGCGTTTGGAATTTCGCCTCGGTGTGTCTGACCTCAGAAGCGGTACGCTGCCGACACCCCGAGCTGGCGCGGTGCGGCGCGGCTCTCGTAGCGTGCCGGCACGTAGTCGGGATCCTCGTTGCCGAAGAAGAACACCCGCTGGTCGTACACCTTATCGAAGAGATTGCGGCCCCAGAGGGTGAAGGTCCACGCGCGCCACACGTAACCGAGGTTGGCGTTGAACACGGCGTACGGACGGCGTGCCTCGTTTTGGTTGTTGGAATCGTACTGCTTCGCGCGGCCGACCACCTCGGCGCTGGCGAACAGGCCGCCGTCGTGGCGGAAGCGCGCGCCGAAGCTGTAGCCGTAACGCGGGGTGTTCGCGAGGCTGCGCGGCGGAACCGCCGTGCCGTCGGACAGCGTGAAGGACTCCAGCTCCGAATCCATCAGCGCGAGCGAGCCGTGGAAGGACCAGTGGTCGGTCGCATCCCAGGCGCCGGAGGCCTCAAGGCCCTGCACGTGGGCGTCGTTGGCGTTGGCGGTGAAGAAACGGTAGCTCCCGCCGAAGCCGGCAGAGTCGCGTACCTGGGTATCGCGGCGGTCGAGGCGGAAGAGCGTGACCTCGCCGTGCACGCGGCGGCCCAGGGTGTGTCCGCGCAGGCCGACCTCGTAGTTCCAGAGCGTCTCCGTGTCGTAGACGAGCGGATCGGTCGCGGGATCGATGCGGGCGTCGACGTTGATGCCGCCGGCCTTGTAGCCGCGCGTGACGGAGGCGAAGGCGAGGGTGCGGTCGCCGAGGTCGAACTCGAAGGTCAGCTTGCCGCCGACCACGGTGTCGTCGAAGGCGGGAGCGAGCGTGCGCTCCGGGTCGAAGGTGCCCGGACCCTTGCGGAAGCGCGTGCGCGTGCCGGCGCCGTCGAGGTCGACGCGCTCAGCGCGCAGGCCGAGGATGAGCCGGGCGCGGTCGCCGAGATCCGACGCGGCCTGGCCGAAGAGGGCAGCGTTGGTTGCCTCGTAACGAGTATTCAGTCCGCGGATATTGCCCGGATCCTCGTTGGTGTAGACGCCGTCCTCGTCGGTGCGGTTGAAGAAGGCGCCGAATGTCCAGCGGTCGATCGCCCCGAGGGCGTCGCGCGTGGCGGTGGAGTCGAGGCGCAGCTCCTGGTTGAAGGTCTCGCGGTCGCGGCGCAGGTCGCTGAACCCCATGTAGGAGGCTGCGGTCCAGTCGTCGTCGTAGCTGTAGACCGAGTCGACCCACGCGGCGGCGGTGACGGAGGTCAGACGCACGGACTGCCAGCCGGTGTAGGTGCCGCGCAGGCTGGCGGCGAAGGCCTCCTGCTCGTCGCGTCCTGGCTGGTCGCTGAAGGTGAACTCGCCGTTGTTATCGAGGGCGAAGTCGTCGAAGCCGCTGTCGAGGCGCGAGTAGAGTGCACCGGCCTCCCAGCGCCAGTCGGGACCGGGATTCCAAGTCAGGCGCAGGCGGGTGTTGAGTTCGTCGCGCGCATTGGTGTCGCGGTTGAGCGTGAGGTTGCGACGGAAACCGTCGTCCTTCGACTGGTGGACGGAGAGACGGAACATGAGCTCCTCCGGTCGGGCGGCGATGAGCGGACCACCGAAGGCGAGACCGGCGGCGCGCAGATCGTTTTCGCCGACCGTGCCCTCGAGCCGGCCCGACCACGTGGGCGTGGGCGCCTGGCTGACGAGACGGACTAGGCCTCCGGCGGCGTTGGCCCCGAAGGCGCCGGCTTGCGGGCCGCGCAGCACCTCGACCTGTTGCGTGTCGAAGGTGCCGGCGAGGGTGCCGAGGCCGGTGAAGTCGAAGTCGTCGACGAGGAAGCGCACGGCGGAGTCGGGCGTTTCGCCCTCGTACTGCGAGTTCTCGCCGATGCCGCGAATCTGCAGGTAACGCGGGCGCGACGTGCCGCCGGTCCAGGTGAGGTTCGGGATCTGGTCGACCAGATCGCCGAAGTGGCGGACGGCGCCGGCGCGCAGGTCGTCTTCGCCGAAGACGCTGACGCTGGCCGGAATGCGATCGAGCGGGGAGGCCCACAGATCGGCGGTGACGAGGAGACGTTCCAGCGTCACGGGTTCGGAGCCCGCGGCCGGAGTGGCCGCGGACGGGTTTTGGGCGTGCAGCGCGAACGGCGCGAGCAGCGCAGGGAGGATTCGTGTCGGGAGTTGCATTTGTGTGTAAATGCCCGACCCAAATCGGACTCCCGGGTCGGAAGACGGTGACGCACCTGCGTCGCCGAGCTTGTTTCCTTCGCCGGTATGATCCGTTTCAGGTTCAAAGGGTGGAGCGGCCGATCGTACCGCAATCTCAGTCCTCCGCGGAGGACACCCCTACGAGCAACGGGCAACGAAGGAAACCCTGCCCGCGAAGGCAAGGCGGATTTATTCTTCCCTGGAGACCGCGTTCGCCGCGACCTCTACCCGGCCCGCTCAGTACCCCACTGCTGCGTTCGTGCGGCGCGGGTCGGCGTAGCCGGTGTAGCTGCCGTCGGGGTGGACGATGACGGCATTGATCCCGCCGAAATAGCGTCCGGTGCCGGCAGGTTCGCGCAACACGACCTTCCAGCCGAGGGCGGTCAACCGGGCCGCTTCGTCGGCGGGGAACGACTGTTCCGCCTCGAAGGCCTCCTCGTCGCCAGGACGCCAGCCACTGTGGAAATGAAAGCGCGTGTCGCCGATCGCCTGGTCGAGCGGACGGTTCCACACCAGATGGTCGAGCAAGGCCTGGAAGACGGCGGTGGGGATGCGGGCGGCGCCGGGAATGCCGATCGCGAGCTGCACGCGGCCGTCGCGCAGGACCAAGGTGGGTGTGATCGTGCTGCGCGGACGTTTGCCCGGGGCAACGTAGTTGATCGACGTCGCGTCGGTGTACGCGAAGTTGCTCATCGAATTGTTGAGCACGACGCCGGTGCCGGGCGCGACGACGCCGGCGCCGAAGTGCAGGCTGAGCGACTGCGTGGCGCAGACCACGTTGCCCGCCCGGTCGGCGACGATGAAGTGGGTCGTGGCCGCCTGCGCGCTTTCGGAGAAGCCGCTCGGATCCCAGCCGACGACGCGGCGGGCGGGAGCCGGAGCCTCGGTCAGGCCGGCCTTGGCCCGCAGCTCGGCGATCGCGTCCGGCGCGACCATCTTCTCGAAGTTGAAGAGCGCCTCGGGCGCGTCGGCGATGGTCTGCTGCACATGCGGCTGCACCTCGCGCCAGAGGCGTCCGATCACATGGAGATGATCGGCGCTGCGCAGCGGGCGTGCGTCAAACGACTCGTTCTCGAGGGCCTTGAGCAACGTGAGCACCAGCGGGGCGCCGTGGGTCGGCGGCGGACCGGCGACGATGCGCCGACCGCGGAAGTCGATGCCGAGCGGTTCGACGAAACGGACCTCGTAGGTGGCGAGCGCGTCGGCGGACAGCGTGCCACCGCCCGCCTGCGAGGCGGCGACCAGCGCGGCGGCGACCGGTCCGCGGTAGAACCCGTCGCGGCCCTCACGCGCGAGGGCCTCCATCGTGCGGGCGAGGTCGGGATTGGGCAGGCGTGAGCCGACGGCCGGGACGCGGTTGTCCGGCAGGTACAGGCGCGCGATCTCCGCGTCCCCGCGGCGCAGCTTGGCCTCCTGTTCGACAAACTGATCGCGGGTCTTCGGCAGCACCTCGAACCCCTCACGCGCGAGGCGGATCGCCGGGGCGACGGTGTCGGCCCACGGCAAACGGCCCCAGCGCCGATGCGCCGCCCACAGGCCTTCGGCGAGACCGGGAACGGCAACGGAGCCATAGCCGTAGGTGCGGTCTTCGGCGGGGCGTTTCAGGTAGGCCGTCACCTCGAGGCTGTCGTCGGCCGCATCCATCGCGTCGATCGCGAAGGTCCGGCCCGTGGCGGCCTCGAAATAGAGCAGCATCAACTTGCCGCCGAGCCCGGACCCGTAGGGCTCGGCCACGCCGAGGGAAAGGGCAACGGCGACGGCGGCGTCGACCGCCGTCCCGCCGGCCTCGAGCACCGCGACCCCGGCGGCGGACGCCTCGGGGTGCCCGGCCACGACCATGCCGTTGCGCGCGGACACCGGTACGACTTCGACCGGAACGGCCGCGCGGAGCGCGGTAACGAGGACGACCAGGAGCAGGACGGTGCGTGTAATCATGACGTGGATACGAAATCAGGGCGCCGTCGACCGGACACGATCGGCGGCGCGTCTGGTACTTCTAGTTGTTCTCCGGCGTGAAGCGACTGAATCCGCCCCGCCATGCTCCCCGGCGTGCCCGCCCCGCCCCTGCCGTCAGCCGCCGCCCCGCCCCCGGCCCCAGTCCCCACCTCGCCCGCGACAGACCCAATGTTCGTATTACGAACATTGGGTCTGGAGGCATACGGAGGGTCATTTACCTCGAAGGGCGAGGCAGGGCACGGGCCGCGGGCACGCCAATGTTCGTAATACGAACATTGGCGTGGTGGGTGGGCGGGGGAGACGAGGGGGCGAGGAGGCGCGGGGGCGCGGGAGGGGTCAGAGGCGCTTGGTGACCTGCAGGGACCAGGTGCGGCCGCGGGCCATCTGGTTGTAGAGCGACGGGTCGTAGCCGCGCGAGTCGCTGGAGAGCGGCGGGATCTTGTCGAAGGCGTTGATGACGCCGACGCGGATGGAGGTGTCGCGCAGCCAGCGATTGTCGGACTTGATGCGGTAGGTGGCGTAGGCGTTCACGTTGACCGAGTCCTCGACAACGTAGCGGTAGGAGACGCCGCCGTTGGTGAAGACCGGCTGGAGGTAGCTCGGCTGGCCGAGCGAGTCGTAGGTCGCCTGGTTGGTCGTGGCGCCGGCGTCGGTGTATTCGCCGATGTAGTACGCCGCAACGCCCGCGCTCCACTGGTTCCTGCGCCACGAGAGCGAGACATTGCCGCGCCACTTCGGGGAGGCGCCGCCGACGGCCGCGCTGTTGGTGCCGCGCAGCTCGTTGCGCAAGGCGCCGGGGGTGTCGTACGAGTGGAAGTCGTTCAGGTAGGTCCACGTCGTGCTCAGCGTCACGTTGCCCAGCGTGGTGCGGGGGAAGCGGTAGGTGGCGTCGAAGTCGAAGCCGTTCACGAACTGCTCCGCGCGGTTGAAGTAGGAGATGCGGATGTAGTCGATCGCACCGACGACGGCCCGCTGCTGGTTGGCCGGGCGGGTGGCGTTGTAGGCGGCGAAGAAGTCGCGGTCGGCCTGGGTGACGGGCAGGCGGACCACCGAGGGATCGCCGAGGTAGGCGGAGGTGCCGGAGCCGAGGTCGATGTTGCCGATGCTCTGGCCGGCGGCGAGGGCGGCGGCCGTGGCGGCCTGCAGCGCTTCGTTGTCGGCGGCCGAGTTTTGCGCGGCCGTGCCGGAGCTGGCGATGATGTCGGTCTGCCGGATCTCCCAGTAGTCGACGCCGAAGGAGAGGCCCTTCACGACGGGCACATCGATCACGATGCCGGCCGACTTGCCTTCCGATTCCTCGGGCTGAAGGTCGGGATTGCCGGACGCGATGCTGCGGCGGTTGGAGGGTCCGTCCGTGGTCAGGCCGGTAACGGTGCTGCGATAGTTGTCGGAGACGCCGGTGGCCGTGCGGATGAGGGTGCCGGTGAAGAGCTGCGCGAGGTTGGGCGCGTGGAAGCCCTCGTTGTAGGAGGCGCGGACGAGCACCCAGTCGAGCGGACGCCAAGTCAGGCCGACCTTGGGCTTGGTGGTTTCGCCGAAGTCCGTGTAGCTTTCGAAGCGCGCGGAGGCGTTCAGCTCGAGCGACTGGACGAGGGGCAGTTCGTTTTTGCCTCCGACGAGCGGCAGAACCGTTTCGAGGTAGGCGGCGGTGACATGCCGGCTGCCGTAGGTGTTCGAGTTGGGCGAGAAACCGAGGAAGTCGTTGGCTTCCGGATCGAGGCCGGAGTCCGGCGGGTTCAGCCCGGCGAAGGGAGGGCGGTAGTCGCTGTAGGACTCGTAGCGGTACTCGCCGCCGAAGGCTGCGCCGAGGGTGTTGCCACCCCACAGCGGGATGACGTCGCCGGAGGCGCGGAAGTCGAGACTGCGCAGACCGGTGCGACCTTCGCGGATGAAGTTGGCGCGGAAGGTGTCGGTGATGCTGGTCGGGTTCTCATAATCGCCGGTGACGACGAGCGTGTTGTTCTGAACGGCGAACGTGCGCGTGAAGGGATTGAAGGCGGTGGCGGGCGTGGTCTGGTTGATGGCGTTGATCAGCAGACTCTTCCGGGTGGTGTTGGCTTCGTTGTCCACCACCTTGCCGTTGGACTCGACGACGGCGGACTCCCAGGTCCAGGTATCGAAGAACTTGCCGCGGACGCCGACGACGGCGCGGTAAATGTCGTTGGTGATGGTCGCGGTGCGGTCGTCGAGGTCGACGAGGCGCTTGTTGGTGATACGGACGGCGGCGGGCGTGCCGGTGAGACGGGGCGTGCCGTCGCTGTTCGGGGCGCCGGTCGGGCTCCAGAAGCGCGAACCGAAGGGATTCCAGGGATTGTCGACCGGGACGATCACGGCGCCGTCGGTGCTGAAGGTGACGCCGTCGGGCTCGCGGTACGTGATGGACTTGGCGCGATAGTAGGTGAGATCGGCGAACAGCGTGAGCCGGTCGGAGAGGTCGTATTCGGTGTTGAGGAAGGCGTTGTAGCGGCGCGACTCGGGCTGGAGCACGCGGTAGGTGTTGTTGTTCCAGTAATACGTGCCGGTGACGCCGGTGCGGGCGGGGGCGGTGGTTTGGAAGCCGACGCCGCTGGTGCTGGGAACGAGATAGAACTGGCCGCTGGCGGACGCGAGCGACGCCGGGACGCCGGCGGGTCGTCCGGTGGTGAAGGCGCCGGTCGCGTTGTTGACCTGGCCGAGCTGGTAGAACCCGAATTCGCTGGTGGCCGAGCGGGCGTTGAAGGTCGTGCTGGAGGAGTCGTTCCACGGAGCCGGTGCGCGGTAGCTCATGTCGGCCTCGGCCATGAAGTCGCGGTTGCGGGCGAAGATCGCCTCGCGGTCCACGGCGTCGAGCATGAGCTGCAGGCGGCCCTTGCCCTGGGCGAAGGTGTCGCCGTGGGTGAGGGTGGCGCGGATCTCGCGCCCATCGCCGATTTCGGTCTCGCCGTAGCGGAACATGAGCTCGGTGCCCAACAAATCGCGCTTGGTGATGTAGTTGATGACGCCGGTGACCGCGTCGGTGCCGTAGATGGCGGAGGCGCCGTCGCGCAGCACCTCGATGCGCTCGAGGCCGCGGTTCGGCAGCTGGTTGACGTTGGTGGAGAGCGTGGGCACGCCGGCTTCGCCCTGGCTGATGCCGTGGGGCACGAGGCGGCGACCATTGAGGAGAACGAGGGCGTTGGACGACGGCAGGCCGCGGAGGGAAACGGAGGCATTGTCGCCGCGGGCGGTCGCGCCGAGCGTGGCGGTTTCGTTGCCCGGCAGACCGGTCACCTGCGGCAGGGCCATGAGGAGGTCGGACGCCTGGGAGGCATCGCGCACCTCGATCAGATCGGAGGTGACGACCGTGACGGGCAGGCTCTTCTCATTCTCGAGCCGGCGGAGATTGGAGCCGGTGACGGTGAAGGCTTCCAGCCGGACGGTTTCGCCCTCGGCCTCGGGGGCGGCGGCGCCGGCCGGAGGCGTGGGAGCGGTCGGGGCGACCTGGGCGGAGAGACCGCCGAGGCTGGCGGCGAGGAGGACCAGCAGATTCCGGGTTTTTGTTGGGTTCATGCTCGGTGTTGGGTGTGGTGACGGACAGAGACGCAGTCGCGGCCGCGGCAGGCAAGACCGGCGCGATCCTGGGGTCGGGGGAACAGGCGGACGATAGCACGCGTCCGGGGTTTGTGCCATGGGGTGGCCTCGCCACGCCCATGGCGTAGAACTACGCCATGTAAAGCGGCCTTGCGCGGGCGTATAACGTCGGTGTGCTCACGGATGTCATGGCCTCCTCCCCCGCGTCCTCGCTGCGTTTTGTGCTGGTGGACGACACCGCGACGTTTCGCGAGCTCCTGAAAGAGGCCCTGTTGCGGAAATTCCGGCCGCGCGAGCTCCATGACTTTGCCGACGGGCGGGCGGCGCTGGCCCACTGTTTGGCTAATCCGCCGGACCTGCTGATCGTCGACCTGTACCTGCGCGGCATGGATGGACGCGACATTGTGAGTGAATTGCGACGGCGCCAGTTCACCACGCGGGTGGTGGTGCTCACCGCGCATCCGGAGGCGCAGCTACCGGCGGAACTGGTGGCCTTGGGGGTGGCGGGCTTCGTCGACAAAAATTCCCCTCTCGAGCAGATCGATCGGGCGGTGCAGTGCGTGCTGGAAGGCGGCATGTTTTTCTCCGCCACCGTGCCGCCCCCGCTGCCGGCGCTGGCGGCCGAGCCGGCCCTGCCGCGCCTCGGGGCGGACGCCCTGTCCGAGCGGGAGCGCGAGGTGGTGCGGCTCGTGGCGCGGGGGCTGGTGTCGAAGGAGGTAGCGGCCCAGCTGGGCTTGAGCGCACGCACGGTCGAGAAGCACCGCGCCCGGATCTTCGCCAAGCTCGGCCTGCACGATGTGCCCACGCTCGTGCGGTGGTGCCTGCGCAACGGCCTCGGTTGAACGGAAGGCGCCCCGGCGTGGCGGGGTTGCTCAGGACGGCGCCGTGGAGAACAGCACGCGGAACACCGCGCCGCGGCCAGGTTGCGACTGCACCTCGAGGCGGCCGCCCTGCAGTGTGAGCAATTCGCGCGCGATCACGAGTCCGAGGCCGGTCGAGTCTCCGTCCTCCGACGCCGTCCGCGGTGCCGGTGAGGGCGACGGAGCGAAGATGCGGGCGAACTCCGCCGGGCCGAGTCCCGGCCCGTTGTCGCGCACCTCGGCGTAGGCCCAGGGGCCGGCTTCGCCAAAGCCGACGATGACCTCGCCGCCGGACGGGGTGAACTTGAGCGCGTTGCCGATGAGATTGTCGAACACCTGGCGCAGCCGGCCCGCGTCGGCGCGCACCGGCGGCAGTGGAGAAGCCGGAGGCGCGAGGCGCAACGTAAGGTCCTTTTGCACCGCCACGGGTTGCAGGCTTTCGACCGCGGCGGCGGCCACCGCCACAAGATCGAGCTCCGCGGGATGCAGGTGAAGGGTGCCGTCCTCGATCGCGGAGGCGTCGAGGAAGTCGCGCACGAGGCTGCGCATGCGCGCGGTGTCGGCCTGAATGCCCGCCGCGTGGCGGCGCACGGCGTCGGCGTCGCCCGGGGCGCGGGCGATCAGGCCGGCGGTGGCATGCAGGGCGTTGAGCGGGACCTTCAGATCGTGTGACGCCATCTGGAGCAGGCGCGACTTGAGTCGCTCGGCCGCCTCGGCCCGTTCGCGGGCATGTTCGGTGGCGGCGTGCAACCGGCGCTCGGCGCGGAGCCGGGCGCGTTGCAGGACGACGAGGGCGCCGAGCAGCGTGACGCCGCCGACAAGGCCAGCGGCGAGCGCGACGGTTTGGAAACGGCGGCGTGCAAGTTCGGCGGCCTGCAGCTCGCCGCCGCGCTTGAGCAGGGCGATCTCGAGCTCGCGTTGCTCCTCTCCGTAGCGGGCACGCAGCTCCGCCATGCGGCGGCGGTCCTCGGCGCCGCGCGCCTCGTCGATCGCGGCCTCGCGCCGGCGTTGGGCGGCGAGGGCCGCGGCGTAATCGCCCCGGGCCTCGTGGGTCAGGGCGTACTCCAGCCAGATGTCGGCCATCACTTCGCTGCTGTCGAGGGTCTGGGCAACCTGTTCGGCGCGCGCGAGGCTGGCGAGGGAGTCGTCGAGCCGGCCGGCGTTGCGCAGGACGCGGCCGAGCCGACGGTGGGTATTCGCGATGTAACGACGGTATTTCAGCGCCTCGAAGGTCACGAGCGCGCGTTGCAGGTGGTCGAGGGCGCGGGCGTGGTCCCCCTGTCCGTCGGCTGCCAGGCCCAGGTTGGTCAGGGTCTCGGCAATGGCGCGGGCGTTGCCGTAACTCTCGCGGATGCGCAGCGCTTCACCGTACAGGGCGGCAGCCTCGGCGTAGTCGCGCCGGCCGAGGTGGTAGTTGCCCAGGCTGTTCAGCAGGCTGGCCCGCATGCGGCCGTCCGGTGAGCGGGCGGCATGCTCGAGGCCAAGCCGGAAATGATGCAACGCATCCTCGTCGCGCCCGAAACGCTGGTAGGTGAGGCCCAGCCCGCCGTGGGTGCGCGCGAGGAGAAAGGGATCCTGCGTCTGCTCCGACAGCTTGAGCTCGTCGAGGTGCAGCTCGAGCGAGCGCGGATAGTCGGTGAGATTCCAATACATGCGGCCGAGCAGGTAGAGAAACTCCACCTGGAGCGGCACGGAGCCGAGGGCGCGCGCACGCTCGAGTCCGTCGCGCCCCTCCGCGAGGCCTTCGGCGTAGTCGCCGCGGCGGCGGTGCAGGTTGACGAGCGTGGCGAGGGCGCGCAACGCCTCCTCCTCCGTGGTGGCGTCGGCATAGGCCTGACGGGCGGCGGCGAACGTCTCGTCGCCGTCCGGTAGGTCGAGCTCGCCGGGGATGACCGGGCCGGGCGCCGGCTCCGCGGCCGGCACGGGCGCGACGGCGGCCTGGGTCCATGTCGCCAGCACCACCAGGGCAAGGAGGCCGCCTTTCATGGCGGGAGTCGAACCGAAGGGACGCCGCGGTTCAATCGCCGACCGTCATGAGGGATCCGCGCCTCAGCGGGGAGCCGGCCCAAAGAGGGCGTCGCGGGATTCCGGGGCGGCAAACATGCGGGCGGCGTCGTGGTTGATGTCGGCCACCTCGACCTTGCGCCAGTTGAAGGCCCAGCCGCGGCTGCGGGCGAGCTGTTCGGCGGCGGCGAAGCAGGCGAGGCCGCGGGCGTAGCGGTGCGCGCCCTGTTGCAACGCGGGCGGGCTGCGGTCGAGGGACGCGTGGTTGGGATCGTTGTCGCCCGTGCCAAGGTACAGGGTGAGCGGCGCGGCAAGGAAGCGCTGGAGCGCGGCGTCGTCCGCCAGGGCGTCGGGCAGGCCGCCAAAGCCGTAGCCGTACGGCGCGTCGCGGTTCGGGAAGAGATGCGAGCCGGGATTGGCCGCCACGAGGCGCACGGCTCCGAGGTCGCCGGCGAGGGCGGCGAGTCGGGCGACGAACTGGCCGCCGGCCGAGTGGCCGACGAGGTAGAAGGGCAGGTCGGGCCGGCCGGCGCGCGCCCTCAGCTCGGCGATCAGGCCGGGCAGGCGGCTGAAGGTCCACTGCTCGCGCGGCTGCACCACGCCGTCGCGCAGAATGCCGCCCTGCTGGTAGGCATCGCGCGGGAAGCGTTCCCGGTCGAAGAGCGGCGCCGCCACGATGGCGCCGAAGCGTTCCGCCATGGTGATGGCGAAATTGCGGTAGTCCTCGGCGTTGCGGTTCACACCGTGAAAGACGATCAACAGCGGGCCGTCGCGGTAGGTGGGCGGCCGATACGTGAAGACCTCGATCGGATCATCGGCTCCGACCACGATGCGGGCGGGGCCGACCGGCAGCGGTTCGGCGGCCCGGAGACCCAGCACGGCGGTGAGGAGCAGCAACAGGGACGGGAAGAAGCGGGGCATGATCAACACTCGTGGCCCGCCAGGGCGCCGTCGACAAGCGGCCGGCGTGGCGTAAATCTACGCCATCCGGTACTCAGGGCGCCGTCGGCCTAGGGCGCTGGAGGAGGCAGCGCCCAGGACGGCACCACGCCGAGTTCGAGGCCGAAGACGAGCGAGCCGAGCACCCACACGAGTCCGAGGATGACGGGCACCAGGGCGACGTTGAGCACCATGCCGGCGCGCGCCATCTGCGGCAGGCTCACGTAACCGCTGCCGAAGACGATGGCGTTGGGCGGCGTGCCGACGGGCATCATGTAGGAACAGTTGGCCGCGAGGGCGCACGGAATGAGGAAGAGCAGGGGATTCTCGCCGAGGCTGAGGGCCAGCGCGGCGACGATGGGCAGGAAGGTGGCCGCCGTGGCCGTGTTGCTCGTGAGCTCCGTGAGCATGAGCAGACCGAAGCAGACGATCACCAGGGTCACGATGAGGGGAACCCCGTTCAATCCGGAGCTGAGGTCGCCGAGGTAGCGCGCGAGGCCGTGGCGCTCGATGTTGCCCGCGAGGCTGAGACCGCCGCCGAAGAGCAGGAGCACGTCCCAGGGCATGCCCTTCGTCGCCTCCCAGTTCATGACGAATTCGCCGCGGCGCAGGTTGACCGGGATAAGGAAGAGGAGCAGTCCGCCCGTCATGGCGATCGTTGTATCGGATACGAGCGGCAGCCAACCGGAGAGCAGGGGCTGGAAAATCCAGCACAGCGCGGTGAGCACAAACACGGCCAGCACGGCTTTCTCCCCGTGTGACCAGGCGCCGAGTTTACCTTTCTCAATCCTGATGAGGTCGGCCATGCCAGCGATCTCTTCGGTGCCGAGGCGAAACGAAACCCGCGTGAGGACGAGCCAGACGATGGGCAGGGTGACGAGCATGACCGGTACGCCGATCAGCATCCATTGGCCGAAGCCGATGGTGAATCCGTAGACCTCGTCGACGTACGCGGCGAGCAGGGCGTTGGGCGGCGTGCCGATCAACGTCGCCATGCCGCCGGTGGTGGCGCCGTAGGCGACCGAGAGCAGCAACGCCGAGGCAAAACTGCGGAGCGCGGGCGAGCCGTCCTGCGGAAGGATCTGCACGACCGAAAGCGCGATCGGCAGCATCATCAGGGCCGTGGCGGTGTTGCTGACCCACATGCTCACCAAGGCCGAGGCGAGCAGGAACCCGGCGACGATGCGGGTGGGGCGGGTGCCCATCACCGCAATCAAGTTCAGCGCCACGCGCCGGTGCAGGTTCCAGCGCTGCATGGCGAGGGCGATGAGGAAGCCGCCAAGAAAAAGATAAATGATCGGGCTCGCGAAGGGTGCGGCCGTGGTCTGGATCGTGCCGAGGCCGAGCGCGGGGAAGAGGACCAGCGGCGACAGAGCCGTCACCGGAATCGGCACGGATTCGCAGATCCACAACGTCGCCATGAGCATCGCGGCGCCGGCGGTTTTCCATCCTTCGGGACTTAGGCCCTCGGGCGGCGGAAGGATCAGCGTGAGCAGGAGGGCTCCGGGGCCAATCACCCAACCCGACCAGTGGCGCAGACCATAGGTGGAGGGATGATCGATGGCGCGTTTGATCGCCGAGCCCGCTTCCCCGGGTGAGTCGGTCGGAGACGAAGGAGTCATGGGGGTAGGGTGACGAAATCGCGCCGCGGTGCGTGGGCCAAGTCGTTTGCGTGGCGTAGAACTACGCCACGCCCGGAGCCCGCGCGGCGTCGACGGGTGGCAAAAGCGGCGGACTGCGTCTACCCTTCGGCCTGCGATGCGCGTCTCGATCATCCTTCCCGCCTTCAACGAAGAAAAACTGCTCGGCGCCACGCTCGCCGCCGTGGCGGAGGCGTCGACGGCGTTCACAGCCCGTGGTTGGGCGGTCGAGACGATCGTGTGCGACAACAACTCCACCGACCGGACGGCCGAGATCGCCCGCGCGTCGGGGGCAGAGGTCGTGTTCGAGCCGGTCAATCAGATCGGCCGGGCACGCAACCGTGGCGCGGCGGCGGCGACGGGTGATTGGTTCGTCTTTGTCGACGCCGACTCGCTGCCCTCGCGCGCGCTCTTCGCCGATGCGGCGGAAGCGATCGCGGGTGGACGGGTCATTGCCTGCGGGTCGGTCGTACGCCTCGAAGGACTGCCGTGGTGGGGCCGCGTGCTCGCGGGCGTCTGGACGGCGTGGAGCCGGCTGGCGCGGCACATGGCCGGCTCCTTCATCGTGGTCGAGGCGGCGGCGTTCCGGGAGATCGGCGGTTTTTCACCGACGCTCTATGCTGGCGAGGAACTCGACCTTTCCCGGCGCCTCAAGCGTCTAGGTCGCCGGGACGGTCGACGCGTGCGCATCCTGGCGCGACATCCGTTGCTCACCTCGGAGCGAAAGGTCCGGCTCTACTCTCCGCAGGAGAGTCTCCGTTTCCTCCTGCGCTTTGCCTTTCGTCCACGCCGCGTGCTGCAGTCGCGGGAAGAGTGCGCGCTCTGGTACGATGGACGCCGGTAGGCGCCTAGGGGTGAACCACACCCAGAGCGGAAAGACACGTTATGGCATGGGCCCGGCTGGTCATGGGGCCGGACCGGTCTTCAACCGGATCCGGCGGAACTCGACCTTCATGGGCGGCCCGGTGTGCACCTGCACGCCGATCTTGCCGCGCTCCGGGCGGTGCTTCGCGTCGTCGTCGAATACGATGCACATCACGGCGCCATTGAGCACGTGGATCAGGGTGGAGCCGCGCGCGATGAGGTGCACCTCATTCCAGCCCTCGCGTCCGCCGGACGCCCCACCCGGCGTCGTCGCGACGATGACTGGCGGGCGTTCGCCGGTGACGCGGGTGATCTGCCCGCGTTCGGCCAGAAAGAGCCGGCCTTTCTCTTCGTAATTGTTGCCCGTGTACCGATTCCGTCCGTCGAGATCGAACTGATAGCCGCGCAGGGCGAAGGCATTCGCGGGTGTGACCGGGTCGGGCACGGAGACGCTCCGGTAATTGATGCCGCTGTTGCCCTGCGCCGTGATGCGGTACTCGAGCTTGAGCTCGAAGTCGGCCGGCTCGCCGCCCTGCCAGATGAGGAAGGTGTTGCTGCGCACCACCGTCGCCGGCGTGATTTCGCCGACGATCGCGCCGTCCTCAACCCGCCAATACACCGGATCGCCGCTCCAGCCGTCGAGCGTGCGACCGTCGAAGAGCGGCCGGAAGCCCGGTTCGTCGCCGTCGACGGGCATGGGGCGGTCGCTTTGCTTTGGCACGTAGGGCGGGGCGACGGGCGTCGCCGGCTGGGCGCGGACGACGGCAAGGCTGGCGAGGAACAAAACCGCGAAGCGCAGGAGCGGGCTCATGATGGGCAGGGTGCCGCCGGGTCGGGTCCGAGGCAAACCGTCGTGCCGCGGACGGTCATGAAACAGCTGGCGCCAAATCCATTTTGCACCTAGCACCCATGGCCTACCCCATGAGACCGGTCGTTCAGATTTCCCTGGACCTGATCAACCTCGACGAAGCGCTCGCCACGGCCGCCACGGCCCTGCGGGCGGGAGTCGACTGGCTGGAGGCCGGCACGCCGCTGATCCTCGCCGAGGGCCTGCGCGGCGTGCGCGCCCTGCGCGAACGATTTCCCGCCGTGCCCATCGTCGCCGACCTCAAGACGATGGACGGCGGTTATCTCGAGGCCGAGATGATGGCCAAGGCCGGTGCGACCCACGTCGTGGTCATGGCGCGGGCCCACCCGGAGACGGTGAAGTGCGTGGTGAAGGCCGGCCGCGATTTCGGCGTGAAGGTGATGGGCGACAACCTCGGCTGTCCCGACATGGTCGCGGGTGCGCGCGAGCTCGAGGACCTCGGGTGCGATTTCGTGATTCACCACATCGGCTACGATGAACGCCGCGGCATCGCGGCGGCCGGCCGGCGCATGCCCAGTCCGCTCGACCAGTTGCGCGAGGTGGTTGCGGCGGTGCGGGTGCCGGTGCAGGCGGTTGGTGGCCTCACGCTCGAGCAGGCGGTGCGCACGCCGGAGTACGGGGCGCCACTGGTGGTGATCGGCGCGCCGCTGGCGGTCGACGCCGATGCGTTCAAGTCCGCCCGCGGCGACCTCGAGGCAACGTTGCGGCAGATCTGCGAGCGGGTGCATGCGCACGGCGACGTGGCCGTGGGGAGGGCCTCCGCATGACCTCCGCCGCCGTGGTCAATTTTTCCTCCACGCCGCACAGTGTTGAGCTGCGCGAGAAGGCTCGTCCGTCCGCCGCCACGGGCGAGGTGATTTTGGCCGTCGAGGCCGTCGGCGTATGCGGCAGCGACCTGCACCAGTGGACCGGTTCGCACAGCTGGCCGGTCAATTATCCGGTCGTGCTCGGCCATGAGTTCGCCGGCGTGGTGGCGGAGGTCGGCCCCGACGTCGCCGGCTGGCGCGAGGGCGATCGGGCCGTGAGCGAGACCGCCGCCGTGATCGATCCTGCCAGTCCGATGACCCGGGCGGGCCTTTACAATCTCGACCCCAACCGCAAGGGCTTCGGCTACGGTGTCGATGGGGCGATGACCCGGTTCGTGCGCGTGCCGGCCCGTTGCCTGCACGCCATCCCGGCCGGCCTGGCCTTCGAACACGCCGCGCTGACCGAGCCGTGCTGCGTGGCGTACAACGCGGTGGTCAACAACGCCCGCGTGCGTCCGGGCGACCGCGTGCTCGTGCTCGGCCCCGGGCCGATCGGCGTGCTCTGTGCGGCGATGGCGGGCCTCGCGGGAGCCGAAGTGGCCCTCGTGGGCCTCGAGCGGGACCGCGCCCGCCTCGAGGTGGCGAAAGCCTACGGATGCGAGACGATCGTCGGCGACGCCACGGCGTGGGCCCGGGCCCGCGACGGGCTCGGCGCCGACGGAGTGATCGATGCCGCCGGCGTCTCCGCCGCGCTCAAGACGGCCCTCGAGCTCGTGCGTCCGGCGGGCTGGATCTCCAAGGTGGGCTGGGGTCCGCAGCCGCTCAATTTCTCCCTCGATCCGCTGGTGCAGAAGAACATCACGCTGCAGGGCAGCTTCAGTCACAACTGGCCGGTGTGGGAACGCGTGCTGGCCCTGCTTGCCTCGGGCCGGCTCGACGTGCGGCCGATCGTCGGCGGGGTGTGGTCCCTCGAAGGCTGGCACGAGGCGTTCGAGCGCATGCACCGCGGCGAAATCCTGAAGGCCGTGCTGCGTCCCGCCTGAAACGAACCTCCGCCATGCGACTCAAGGACAAGGTCATCATCGTCACAGGGGCGACCGCGGGCATCGGCCGGGCGATTGCGGAACGCTGCGTCGCCGAGGGGGCGCGCGTGCTGGTGCACGGGCTCGACCGGCCGCAGGGTGAGGCCCTCGTTGCCCGGCTGGGCCCGGCCGCGGCGCTGCACCTCGCTGACCTGGCTGATCCGGCGTCGGCGGAGGCGGTCGTGGCCGCCGCCCTGGCCGCCTTTGGTCGCATCGACGGTCTGGTCAACAACGCCGCCGTCGTGGTGCGAAACAACCTGCGCACGACCAGCGCCGCGCATTTCGACGCCGTCATGGCGGTCAACGTGCGCGCCCCGCTGCTGCTCATCCAGGCCGCTCTGCCGGCGCTGGTGCGCACCCGCGGCGCAGTGCTCAACATCGGCTCGATCAACGCCTACAGCGGCGAGCCGGAGCTGCTCGACTACAGCCTGTCGAAGGGCGCCCTGCTCACGCTCTCGCGCAACCTCGCGAACGCGCTCGCGCCCGAACAGGTGCGCGTGAACCATCTCAACGTCGGCTGGGTGCTGACCGAGCGCGAGTACGCGTTGCAGGTCCGCCTGGGCCAGCCCGCGGACTGGCATGAACGCGTGCCCCCGGTGTTCGCTCCGTCGGGCCGCCTGCTCAAGCCGGAGGAGATCGCTGCGGCCGCAATCTACTGGCTCAGCGACGAGAGCGGACCCGTCAGCGGCTCCGTCGTCGAGCTGGAGCAGTTTCCCGTCATCGGCCGCAATCCCGTGAAATCCTGACCATGCCAAAGCTGGCGGTTTTCCCCAAGGCCTACATGCGGGCCCTGTGCCGCGAGGGCACGATGACGTTGCGCGAATGGGTCGACCTCGCCGTCACCCTGCCGGTCGATGGACTCGAGTACTACAGCGGTTTTCTCGAACTGGCCGATCCCGTGCGCTGGGCCGAGGCGCGCCGCACGGTGGAGTCGCGCGGCCTTCGCATTCCCATGCTCTGTTGCTCGCCGGATTTTGCCCATCCCGATGCGGACTTCCGCCGCGCCGAGGTTGAGAGGGAGAAGGGCTGGATCCGGCTCGCGGCGGCGCTCGGCGCATCCTATTGCCGCGTGCTCTCGGGCCAGCGGCGTCCCGAGCTCACGCGCGCGCAGGGGATCGACCTCGTGGCAGGCTGCATTGAAGCGTGCCTGCCGGAGGCGGAGCGCTGCGGCGTCACGCTGATCATCGAGAACCATTACAAGGACGACTTCTGGACGTACCCGGAATTCGCCCAGCGCATGGACGTGTTCTGCGAGCTGGTGGAGCGGATCCGCCACCCGCGCTTTGGCTTGAACTACGACCCGAGCAACGCGCTCATTGCCGGCGACGATCCGCTGGAGTTGTTGCGCCGCGTGCGGCATCGGGTGGTCACGATGCACGCCAGCGACCGTCACCTCATCGCCGGCACGCTCGAGGACCTGCGCCGCGAGGAATCCGGCAGCGAAGGCTACGTGCAACGCCTGCGCCACGGCACGATCGGCCGCGGACTCAACGATTACGACGCCATCTTCCGGCTGTTGCGCGAGGTGGGTTTTGACGGCTGGGTGAGCATCGAGGACGGCGTGGACGGCTTCGACCAGCTGGTCGAGAGTGCCCGCTTCGTGCGCGCGAAGCTCGCCGCGCATTGGCCCGCGTAATGTTGCTAAGGCCTTGCCAGAAGCGCGGGGCCCGCCTTCATTCTGCGCGCCCCGTGACTAGGTCGACGTTACCCTCCTGGCTGGGCCATCTCTCCCCTGGTGGCTGGCTGATCCTCCTGCTTGCGCTGGTCTCGACCGGACTCGTGCTGTCCCGCGACGAGTCCGAGGATCGCGGCATGCCGTTCTGGATCTTTTCGCGGCATCACCACGTCACCTACAAGCCGATCGTCGAGCGCTGGAACGCGCAGCACCCCGACCGGCCGGTGGACATGTACCTGTTGCAGACCCTGGCGCTCGAGCGCCGGATGCTGTCGGGCTTCATGTCGGGTACGCCGGTCGCGGACCTGATCGAGGCCGAGCGCCTCATGGCCTCGCGCAGCTTCACCGGTCCGGTGGACAAGGTGGGTTTCTTCGACGTGACCGACCGCCTGCGCGACGAAGGGTTGCTCGACATCATCAACGAGCCCTCCTTCGCCCCCTGGACGACCCGCGGGCGGATTTTTGGCATACCGCATGACGTGCATCCGGTGCTGCTCGCCTACCGGGCCGACCTCGTGGAGGCCGAGGGCATCGACGTCTCGCAGATCGAGACGTGGCAGGACTTTTTCCGGGTGATGCGGCCGCTGATGCGGGACGCCAACGGCGACGGCCGGCCCGACCGCTACCTGTTGTCTGGCTGGTCCTCCACGCAGCACTTTGTCGAGATGATGATCCTGCAGGCCGACGGTCTGCTCTTCGATGAGCACGACCGGCCGACCCTCAATCATCCGCGCAACGCCTTCGTGCTCGCGACCCTCGCGACCTGGTTCACCGGACCCAATCGCATGTGCACGGAGGTCGGCGAGCTGACCGCAGCCGGACACAGCGCGCGCCTCGCCGGTGTCGTGGTGGCGACCCCCATCCCCGATTGGATGGCCGGCGCATGGAAGCAGGACGTGCCCGGGTTGGCGGGTAAGTTGAAACTCATGCCGCTGCCGGCATGGGAGCGCGGCGGCCGCCGGACCTCCGTCTGGGGCGGCACAATGCTCGGCGTGGCGAAGACGGCACGCGATCCCGAGGCGGCCTGGGCCTTTGCCAAGGAGCTCTACCTCTCGCCCGAGCTGGCCGACGAACTCTTCGCCGGCGTGAGCATCCTGACGCCGGTGAAGAAGCACTGGGATCGCCCGATCTTCCACCGGCCCGACCCGTATTTCTCCGGTCAACCCCTCGGCACGCTGCTCATCGAGCAGGCGCCGCACGTGCCGCGCCGGTCCTCGTCACCCTTCGGCGCCTTTGCGATTGAGCGGCTCACGGGCGTCGCGACCTCGCTGCACGCGTATGCGGACCGCGAGCGCAAGTACACCGTCGACGAGCTCCTGCCCGAGGCCCGCCGCCTGCTGGACCTGGCCCAGCGCGACATTGAGGCGCGCGTCGCCCGCAACCCCTTCCTCGCGCAATGAGCACCCGGCCCAACCCGCCTCCGGTGGTTTCGATCCGTCCCTTTCCGGCGTGGGCGCCGTGGTTCTTCATCGCGCCCTTCCTGCTCGTCTTCGGCGTCTTCACGGTCTGGCCGCTGGCGACCTCGCTCCTGCTTTCGGTGCAGCAGACCTATGGCCCGGGGACGACGCACTTCGTCGGCATCGACAACTTCACCTTCATGATGAGCGATCCCTTCTTCTGGAAGGCGATGCGCAACACGGCGGTCTTTGCGGCTGGCTCGGTCTTCCTGCAGCTGCCGCTCGCCCTCGGGCTGGCGTTGCTGCTCAACCGCCCCGGCCTGCGCGGCCGCGCCTTTTTCCGGCTGGTCTTTTTCTCCCCCTCGCTCGTCGGGCTCGTTTTCGTCGGGGTGATCTTCGCGCTGGTCTTCGAAAAACGCACCGGGCTGATGAATGCGTCGCTGCACGCGCTGTTTCCCGCGTTCGATCCGGAGTTTGCCTGGCTCCAGGCCTACGTGATGCCGGCGCTGATCATTGCCGCGCTCTGGCTCTACGTCGGATTCAACATGGTCTATTTCCTCGCTGCGCTGCAGAACGTCTCGAAGGACCTGCTCGAGGCCGCGAGCATCGACGGGGCGAACGCCTGGCAGCGCTTTCGCCACGTCGTGCTCCCGCAGATCGCGCCGATCGCGGGGCTCGTTGTGCTGATGTCGATCATCGGCAGCTTCCAGCTGTTCGAGCTGCCCTGGGTGCTGCTCAACAACTCGGCCGGACCGGACCAGCGCGGATTGACGGTGGTGATGTACCTGTACCAGACCGGCTTCCTCACCGGTGACCTCGGCTACGCCAGCGCCGTCGGGTGGGTGCTGGCCCTGACCCTGGGCAGCATTGCGCTGCTGCACCGGCGTCTGAGCCGCCGTGGGGAGGACGCGTAAGTGCCATGAACCCGTCCCGTCTCGCCCTCGTCCTCGTGTATGCGCTGCTGGCGTTCTTCGCAGTGCTGACGCTCATCCCCTTCGTGTGGATGGTCGCGTCGTCGCTCAAGGGCAGCAAAGATTTCTTCGAGTCGCTCTTCCTCCCGCGAGGCGAAGGCTTTCTCGGCATCGCCTGGGACCGGCTTACGCTGCGCAACTACACGCGGCTGTTTGCCGAGCACAACATCGCGCGGGCCCTGGTGAACTCGGTGTTCCTTGCGTCGGTGACGAGCCTCGGCGCGACCCTGTGTGCGGCGATGGGCGGGTATGCGCTGAGCAAGTTCAGCTTTCGCTTTCGTGAACCGCTCACGCACCTAGTGCTGTCCGCGCTGATCATCCCGGCTCCGCTGTTGCTCGCACCCGGCTACCAGCTGCTCTTCAACCTTGGCCTGCTCGATTCGTATGCGGGCCTCATCTTGCCCGCGCTCGCCCCGGCTTTCGGCGTGTTTCTTTTCCGGCAGGCGCTGCTCAACTCGGTGCCCTCGGAACTGATCGAGGCCGCGCGGATCGACGGGGCGGGCGAGATCCGGATCTTCTTCACGCTCGTGCTGCCGTTGATCCGCCCGATGATCGGGGCCTTCCTCATGATCACGTTCCTCGGGGTGTGGAACAACTTCGTCGGCCCCCAGGTGGTGATGCAGTCCCCGGAACGGTTCCCCCTCTCCGTCGCGATCAACAACCTGCGCGGCATTTACGGCTCCGATTACGGCCTGATCATGTCGGGCACGATCGTCTCGATCGCGCCCGTGATGTGCCTCTTCCTGCTGTTGCAGAAAGAATTCATCTCCGGTCTGACCAGCGGTGCGGTCAAAGGGTAAGGGCCGTCGGCCTGCGGTACCCGGGGCGCGGGCTGCGGACGTTCGCCGGCCGCCGCGCGCACTTGCGCCGTCCACCCCGGCGTCTAGCGTGGCGACATGCCCCCTCGCGCAACGTCGTGTGTCCGCTTTCTCCTTGTTATGATTTCCGTCCTGCTAGCCGCCGGCGCGGCCCGGGCAGCGGAGCCCGTGTACAAAACGATCGACGAAGCGATTGCCCGGGGCGACGTGGAGGACGTGAAGCGCCACCTGGCCAAGGATCCGTCGGCGGCGAAAGGGGCGCCCGGCGCCCGGCTCGCGCCGCTGCACAACGCCATCCTGCGCAAGCAGCCCGCGATCCTCGACGCGTTGCTCGCGGCCGGGGCGAACCCGTCGGCGCCCGATGCCTCGGGGCGCAGCCCTCTGCACCTCGCCGTGGACCGGGGCGATCTCGGGATGGTGACATCGCTGGTGAAGGCGAAGGCTGATGCGACGGTGCGGGACCGGACCGGCTGGACGCCGTTGCACTTGGCGGCGGCGAAAGGCCGCGGGGAGATCGCGGCGGTGCTGCTCGACGGGGGAGTGGACCCCAACATCCTCAGCGGCGCGGGGGGCACGGCGTTGCATGAAGCCGCGGCATCCGGTGGTGGCGCGGTGGTCCGGCTCCTGCTCGCCCGTGGGGTCGATCCCAAGATTGTCTCCCAGCACGGCGTGACCGCCCTGGAGATCGCCCGACAATTCAACCAAGCCGAGGCGATCGAGATCCTGACCGCCGCGGGGAAGTAAGTGGCGGCAGCGGCGAACCGGGACGGCGGACAGAAGGAAGGCGTCCGCGGGTGAAAACCGTCGGGGCAATCAACCGACCACCCCCTGGTATTTATTATCCTGGTTCGGCACGGACGGCGCCCAACGGCTTACGGCGATGCTTTCCGCGATTCAGCCGCCTCGACCGGAGCGGCAACGTAAGGTTTTTCCTCTGCGTTTCTCGCGGAGCTGAAGCGGGCGGCGATCTTGCGGTTGAGTCTTCTTCCCAGCTGCATGCTCGGGCTTTCGAGCCAGCGTTCGAGCACCAGCGCCACCGCGAACGACGACAGGAAGGTCAACAGAAACAGCCAAATGCCGTCAGGGATCTGCATGGGGCGCGCAAATACCTCGAGGATACGATGGTGCACGAGATAGATGCCGAAGCTGAGGGTGCCGACCACCCGCATGGGTTTGCAGGCGAACAGATGCTGCATCCATGAACCCGGGATGAGTGCCGATACAATCAGGACCGCGCAGATCGCCGCATACTCGCGGTAGTGGGTCCATGCCGGGTATTCGGTCGTCACCGTGATTTGGGTGAAACTCGCAAAAGCACCTATATGGTGCTTGGCCGCCAGCGCGAACGATGCCAAGGCCAGCAGGCCCGCCAGATTTGCCACGTAGCGCGAGGCCCTGAATTGGAGCGCGCGCTGGAACCATTTGAGTTCCCACACATGAGCCAGGAGGAAACCGACGAGGAAGACGCTGACATAGAAGGCTGACATCCCGCCGTTGGCTGGCAGCTGAAAGAACGGGAATCCCTTTTCGAGGCCGAGCCAGAGCAGGAGGGCGGCCGCGATGACCGCTGGTAGACGAAGCCATCGCTGGGTCAGGTAGACCACGGCCGCAATCAGCGGAAGCAACACGTAGAACAATTCCTCCTGGGGGATGGACCAGAAGTGGCCATCGGCCAGCATGAACACGCAGTGACGGAGGAACCAGTCCAAGGGCTTGCCATCGATGATCGCGACGACGGCCAGTACCGCATAATAGGTGGGTATGACCCGGGCAATCCGCCGGACGACATACATGCAGAGTTCGCCGGGTGAGAGAGAGCCCGGCAGCCGTTTCCGAATGATCCGCGTGAGCAGGAAACTGCTGAGAACGTAGAACAGCCAGACTCCGACCGCACCGACCCCGCGCAGATTCCAGAGATTGGTATGGCTCGCCAGCACGAGCAGGACGGCCAGTCCACGGATGCCATCCAGCTCTGGGAATACTTCGCCGGTAGACGGCGTCTTTCCCAGGATGCGCTCGACTTGGGCCGCGCAGTATCGCGTAACGCGGGTCAGAAGCGCGCTACCGGTGGGGTGCGGGGTTGTGGGGGCAGTGGGTGTAGTCACAGGGATCTTTCGGATACCGCTCCGTCGGGCATGGCAGGGCGGTCGGTGTTCTTCAAGCGGTGGGACGCGGCCGCAAGGTGCAGGCCGCTGATGGTTGATGCGGGACCTTGCGGCGGCTGACCGATGGTGCCGGTAGTCTGGTTTCTTGGGAAAAAGTGCGGAGTATCGATTTCATCCACGGTGCCGGCCGGCTGCGGTACCGAGGAAGGCAACGCGTCCCGGCCGTTCTGCGGCTATCGGGTGAAGGTCAGGGCGACACGTCGCGATAGCCGGAAGTAGGGCACCCAGATGAGTGCGACGAGCATCGAGCGGAACAGGTCGCCGAAGACCTGGGTGTTCTCCGCATCGGTCACTGGGCCGAGGGCGTGGGAACTCCACGCGGAGAAGCCCATCGCTGCGATCTCGAGCATGAGCAGAATCTGGATCAGCCCGGGAAAGCGCCGGGATCGCCGGAAGAAGAGCAGGATCAACGTGACCGAATAGACGAAGAGGAGAATGTTCAAACCCAGCTCCAGCGGTGCGAGCAGCGAGAAGAGGGGGCGGTAGGTGTCGGTCCCCGGCGTGGTGAGGACCGACCAGACCCCCTGATTAAAGTAGGCCTGATGTCCTTGAACGATGGATACCAGGTAAACGACCGGACGCAGGAGAACGCCGAAGCCGACGAGAATCAGCCACCCGCCCAGGCCCTCAAGTCTTTCGTTGCCGGATGGCAGGGCCGCGCCAGCCGGAAGAGGAGGCGGGAAATCGCCAGCCGGCCGTAGGGCCCGATTGGCCGCAAACGCGCCGGAGGCAAGCATCAGTCCGGCGAGGCCGACCATCGGCCAGTTCAGCGGGTAAGGTCCCGAGCCCGCGATGGCCGTGTTATGGGTGAGCTGGTAGCCAAGCTGATCCTTCGCCCGCTGGAGGTTGGCGGCGAATTCATCGATGCGGTCGGGTGCCACCGCATCGGCCCGGCTCTTCCAGACGTGGCTCAGCACAAGGTGACGCGGGGTCTCGCCGCGGGCGCCGACCTCGAGTTCGAAGGCCGCGTCCTCGACCCGGTCGAGCGTGCGTTCGATCGGCCAGTCACTGGGCAGGTGGAGATCGAGCTGCTGCTCCAAATGAACGGGATGGCTGAGCCTGAAGGGGAACTTGCGCCGGGAGAGGTTGGGCGTGCGAACCTGATCCCAGATCGCGGCGGGGTGGAACTCCGCGACCTGGACGGGATTCGTGTCGGTTGCCGCGGAGAAGAGGTCCTTGATCCGGTAGTTCTCCGTCACGACGACGCGCTCACCCGCCGCGTCATCGGTCCAGGAAACCTCGCCGTCGAGCGTGATGCCCGGATAATAGGAATGGTAGTAGTCGAGGTAGTCGCGGCCGATCTGCTCGCGGCTGCTGCCGGTGAGGTAGGACCGGATTGAGCGTGCCGAGGCGCCGGAGTATTCCGTGATGACCTTGAACCGCGCCGGCTGGTCGAGGTCCTCGATGGTGAACGTCTCCCTTACCACCGTGCGCATCAGATCTCCCGGTCCGTGGACGACCGTCGCCAGGCGTCCGGAACCTTCGACGATGGGCAGACAGGTGCGATAGGAGCCGAGATGACGAAGCGCAAGCGACGCACCGCGCTGATGGGAGACCGTCGGGTCGACGAGGTACTGCGTGCCGTCGAGGTCGACGTGGACGACGACGTGATCGAAGGCGTAAGGGGTGGGCAGGCGCTGGTGCAGGTACTCGCGGACGGAGCTGTTCACGAGGGCGGGAACAGCCTGTACGCCAAGCTCGCGGAGCAGGGCGACGAGCAGCCGAGCCTTGTCCTTGCAGTCCCCGAAGCGACGGCGAAGGACCTCTTCCGGATCGGACGGACGATGGGATCCAGCGCCCATCTCGATGCCGAGGTATCGGATTTCCTGCTGAACGAAATCGAGGGCGGCGAGCGCGCGGGCCTCGGGCGAAGGGCCGGACGACCGGAGTCGTGCCGCCATTTCCTTGACCAGCGGCCCGGCCTCGGGGGCGAGGGCGTAAAGGGGCAGGGCCCAATCCACGACCTCGTTCCACGTGCGGAAAGCCGAGAGCTCCAAGTAGGGGAAGACAACCGTGTCGGCGGGCGTGCGATCCTCGCCTTCGATGCGGGGCAGGGAGTGTGCGCGCCACCACTGGATCTCCTCATCGTCATCGAACGCGGCCATCGTCTTCTCCACTCCGACCACGCCGTGCAACTTCGCCGCGATGCCGGATCCCTTTGGCGCGATGAGACGGTACCGCAGGTCGCGCACCGGCACGCCCCAGCCGAAGCCGACGCTGTCGATGAACCGGTCCCCGAAAACGGGATTGGTTCCGCGTACGGTGAAGGCGAGGTCCACCACGTCGCCGATGCGGACATCGTCGAGGATGGCGAAGGCCGAGCGCTCGCCGTTGTAGAGCTGCCGGTCGAGGTCGCGTTCCTGTTGCAGGATCTGAATCTTCGACGGATCCAGCCGATCGAGGACCTCGCCGTCACGAACGAGCCGGAGGTGGTGCAGGGTGAGCGATTGGTAGCTGGGGTCGAAGCTGATCGTGACCTGGGCGCCGTGCTGGCGTCCGGCCTCGGACACGATCTGATAGGCGCGCCGGAAATAGGACTCCTCGGTGGAGACACGGGTCTGCCGGTCGAGCAGGAGAAAATCCTGGCCGGACGGATTGTCACGGGGAGGCCCGGCTGGCGGAAGCTCCGCGGACTCCACCCAGGCGGCGGGAGGGGCCGTCACAAAGCCCGCACTGCTGGAGGGGGTGGTTGCAGCACGCAGGGTCGCAACGATGACGAGGGCGCCGAGGGTGAACCAAACCTGAATGCGGCTCATGTGCAGGAGAGGTTGCAGTTTCGTTGCACACGGGTCGAGCTTTGGGCGGAGCGGCACCGATGATTTTCCCAGGGAGTCCGGGCCTGGGCGAGGCGGCGACTGGTCGTTGGGCCGGCCGGGGTTCGGGCAAAAAATGGTGCCCGGGCGCGGACTCGAACCGCGATGCTGTTAGGCACAGGCTTCTGAGACCTGCGTGTCTACCAATTCCACCACCCGGGCAGGAGGGAAGGGGAAAGACACGGGTGGAGCAGGCGGGAGGCAAGCCCAGAATTGAGGCCGTTTCCCGCCCCGTCCCAGGAGCGACATTTGGCTTCGCATTTGATCGTCCGTCTTTTGACTGCCGCATCATGCACGGTCAGTCCTGTTGCGCCCCGAACCGGGAAGGCGGCCCTCCCGCCGCTGCGGGGGAAGGCTTCCGGCGGGTGAACACCGGGTCGACGCAGGGCATGGTGCTCATCCCCGGCGGAGACTTCCTCATGGGCAACGAGCGCGACTATGGGTTCCCGGCCGACGGCGAGGGGCCGGTGCACCGCGTGCGGCTCCAGCCGTTTTGGATCGACGCCACGACGGTGACGAATGAGCAGTTCAACGCCTTCGTGAACGCGACCGGTTACAAGACCGAGTCGGAGCGGTTCGGCTGGTCGTTCGTGTTCGCGGGCCACCTCACGCCGGCGCAGATCGCGCGGTCGGTGCGGCAGGTGGTGCAAGGCAGCGAATGGTGGTGCCGGGTCGACGGCGCAACCTGGCGCCATTCCGAAGGACCGGGATCCACGATCAAACATCGGTGGGCACATCCGGTGGTGCAGGTGTCCTGGCACGACGCGCAGGCGTATGCGGCTTGGGCGGGCAAACGCCTGCCCACCGAGGCGGAGTGGGAGTGGGCCGCGCGCGGCGGACTCGGGCCGGGCAACCGGTTCCCGTGGGGCGACGAGCTTGAACCGGACGGACGCCATCGGATGAACGTGTGGCAGGGGGTGTTCCCGACGCACAACACGGCGGCCGACGGTCATGTCGGACCCGCGCCGGCGCGGACGTATCGGGCTAATGGTTACGGTCTCTACCAGATGACGGGCAATGTCTGGGAATGGTGCGCCGACTGGTTCGATGCCGCCTACTACCGCGAGTCTCCGGTCGACGATCCCACCGGGCCGTCGGAGGGCACGCGGAGGGTCATGCGCGGAGGCAGCTACCTCTGCCACGCCAGTTACTGCAACCGTTACCGGGTGGATGCGCGCAGCGCCAACACGCCCGACAGCGCTACGACCAACCTGGGTTTCCGGTGCGTGCGCGACACGTAGGTCTTCGTCTTGGTCCGTGATGCGGCCCATTGGCGACAGGCGCGCCCGCGGCGCGGTCCGAGGAAGTCACAACTTTGGTGCTGCCAAGGCCGGGGCCGGCGTTTCACTCTTAGCCGACGAACGGTCGTTCCCCTGCGTCCTCGTACCGTCGTTTCCGCCTGCTTTCATGCTGTCCCGGTTCAACGTTCCAGGGTTCGTCCGCCGCCCCGTCTGGCTCGCGGCGTGGCTGCTCATCCTGACGGCGAGCGCCGCGGCGGCGACGGCGCCCGTGCGGATCCGGGTCGGGGTGGAACAGACCTCGCCGCCGCTGTCCTTCCTCAACGCCGCGCGCGAACCGGACGGCTTCGCTGCGGAACTGCTGCGGGCGGTCGGACCGGCGGGCGGGGTGGAGCTCGAGTTGGTCGACGGACCGTGGAACCATATTCTCAGCGAGTTCCAGGCGGGCCGGATTGACGCGCTGGCGAACGTGGCGATCACGCGCGAACGCCGTGCGACGATGGACTTCACCGTGGGCCACGCCTACCTGCACGGGCTGGCCTTCACCCGGCGCGACCACCCTCCGGTGCGCCTCATCGCGGATTTTGCCGGCAAGAGCGTCGGGGTCGTCCAAGGATCCTTGGCGCACCTCAAGCTGCTTGACGAAGGCGCCTGGGGCGCCCGCATCGTGCCCTTTGCGAGCCGGGCGGAATCGCTCGTGGCCGTGAGCGACGGGCAGATCGATTTTGCCCTGCACCTGCGGCCGACCACCGACGCGGATGCGGGACGCCACGGGCTGACCGAGACCTTTGTGGATGACCTGCTGTTTCAATTCCACATGGCGGTGCGCAAGGGGGATGATGCGACCCTGGAACGCCTCAACCAGGGCCTCGCGGTGGTGTTGCGCGACGGCACCTTCGCGCGGATCTATGCCAAATGGATCGGACCGATCGAGCCCCGCCCGCTCACCTTCGCCGAGCTGCGGCCCTACGCCTGGCCGGCCTCGCTCGTCGCGCTGGTGCTGGTGGGCCTGTTCCTCTGGCAGCAGAAGGTGAAGAGCCTGATCCGGCTGCACGCGGCAGACCTGCAGCGCGAGCTGGCGGAGCGCCGGCGCCTGCATGACGCCCTCGGCGCGTCCCGCACCGAGACCATGGCGGTGATGAACAGCACCGACGACCTGATCTGGTCGGTGGATCACACGGAGTTCCGGCTGAAGACCTTCAACCGGGCGCTCGGCGCCATCGTCGGACGCCGCACGGGCGTGACGCCTGCGGCCGGGCTCCTACCCGAGGACGTTTTTCCTCCGGAGACGGCCGCACGCCTGCGCGCCATGTACGAGCGCATCGTGGCGGGTGAGCCGGCCCTGACGACGGAGTTCAGCCTGACGGGCGGCGAACGCATCCTGCTGCTTTCCCTGCACCCCATCCGCCATGACGGTGCCGTCCTGGGGGTGTCGGTCTTCGGCCGCGACATCACCGAACTGAAGCGGGTGTCCGAGTCGTTGCGCGAGAGCGAGGCACGGTTTCGCGGCATCAGCGAACACTCGCTGGCGGGCATCTACATCCTTCAGGACGAGCGTTTCACCTACGTGAACCCGGCGCTGGCCACCATCTTCGGCTACCTGCCGGTGGAGATGATCGGGCTGCTCGTCTACACCGTGATCCACCCTGAGGATCACGGCGTGGTGCGCGACAACATCCGACGCCGGGTGAGCGGCGAAACGAAGTCCATCCGTTCGTTCATTCGCGGCCGGCGTAAGGATGGCACCTACCTTGACCTCGAGGCCATGGGCAGCCGGGTCGATCTGCAGGGCCGGCCCGCGATCGTGGGAAACCTGCTCGACATCACCGAGCGCAAGCGGGCCGAGGCCCGGCTGCGGGAGAGCGAAGCCGATCTGCGTGCCGCCCAGCGCATCGCCCGGATCGGCAGCTGGCGCCTCGACCTCGCGACCAACCGGGTGATCTGGTCGGAGGCCCTCTATCGCATGCTGGGACTCGACCCGTCGCGGACGCCGCCCGACTACACCGAGCATTCCAGCCTCTTCACGGCTGAAAGCTGGCAGCGGCTGAGCGAGGCCCTCGAGGTGACCCGCACCTCGGGTGTGCCGTACGCGCTCGAGTTGGAAATGCTGCGGCCCGACGGTACCCGCGGCTGGATGCTGGCGCGGGGTGAAGGCGTGCGCGATGCGGCTGGACGTATCATCGGTCTGCAGGGCACGGCGCAGGACATCACCGAGGCCAGGCAAGCCGCCCTGGCCCGCCAGGCCAGCGACGAGCGCCTGCGGTTGGTAATGCGCAACCTGAATGCCGGCGTCGTGGTGCACGATGCCGCGGGAGTGATCATCTTCTGCAACGAGAAAGCACCGGCATTACTGGGGCTCTCCATGGATCAGATCCTGGGCAAATCCTGCATGGACCCGGCGTGGAATGTCGTGCGTGAGGATGGTTCGCCGTTCCCCGGTGCGGACCATCCTGCGATGCGGGCCCTGCGGACCGGCCTGCCGGTTCGCGAGGTGGTCATGGGTGTCTACAACCCGACCGAGGGCCGCCGCCGGTGGCTGCAGGCGAGCGCCGAACCCCTTTCCCGGGAGCCCCTCGAGGTCATCTGCGTGTTCCACGACATCACGCGTCTGCGGGTTGCGGACGCCGCGCCCGGGCGGTCGTCGACCCCCTGAGCGGACACCGGCTCAGGGCCGGGGTGCAAGCCAGCCCTCGCTGCGCAACCAGTCCGCGGCCCGCAGGTGCCAGGTCGAGACCGGGTGGGCGGATGGGCGGATGCCGTACCCGTGGCCACCCCGCGTGTAGATGTGCAGCTCCGAGGGCACACCGGCCTCACGCAAGGCAATGTAGAGCCGGGCGGCGTTGAGGCCGCGCAACACGTCGTCGTCGGTCACGGCGACGAACGTCGGCGGAAAGGCAGGGGTCACGCGGATGGAAGGGTAGAGCCCGCCCGGCGTGCGTTCGTCGCCCAGATAGGCCGGATAGATCGGCATCAGGAAGTCCGGCGCCCGCACCAGGTCATCGGCGTCGTCTTGGCGTGGATACGTGCGTTCCGCGGTGGTGACCGCGGTCATCACGGCGAGGTGACCGCCGGCGGAAAAGCCCATCATGCCGGTGCGTTTGGGATCGATGCCCCAGGCGGCGGCATGGGCGCGCAGGAGCGCGAGCCCGCGCTGCGCATCCTTGAGCGGCTGCACATGCGGCGTGGCCGGATCGCGCCGCGGCACGCGGTACTTGAGCAGGCCCACGTTGACGCCGAGTTGATTGAACCACGCCGCCATCTCGGTGCCCTCGTGGTTCCACGCGAGGATGTTGTAACCGCCGCCCGGGGCGATGAGCACGGCGGTGCCGGTGTTCTTGTCCGCCGGCGCGGGGTAGAAGGTCAGCGTCGGGGTGGTGACCAGGGGAATGCGCTCGATGCCGTCGTTGCGCGGGGCCGGAGGCGTCACCTTCGCGGGGTCGAAGGTTTCTTCGCCGGGCACGGCGCCCGGCCAGAGCGGAAGCACGATCGGTTCGGCGCCGCGCGCGCCCAGGGCGAGGGCGGCGACGAGAAGGGTCAGGGGCAGGCAGGTCAGGCGCATAGTCAGAATGGAGGGGGGCAGGAGGGTCGGTTCGGCGTGACCGGGCTGGCCTCGCTGGGCAAAGCTCAGGACGCCGCGAGCACGCTGAAATCGGCGAACAGGGCGTAGATGGCGAACACGAGGACGAGCAAAATCACGCCGGTCAGCCGGGCACGACGCCAGGGAGTAAGGTCCACCGCCTTGACGTCGACCTGCACCCACGGGGTCGGGAGGGGGCTCAGCCGGCCGATCACCAGCATGGTGATCACGAGCAGGGCAAAAACGGCGCCGAGGAAATGGAACTCATGCATGGCCGCTACCCAGCCGTCGAACGGCGGCACGAAGTAGCCGACCGCAATCACGGTGAACCCGGCAACCAGTGCCACCTTCGCCGCGAGCGGCGGCACGCGGCGGGCGAGCATGCCCACGACCACCACAGCGAAGATGGGGATGAAGTAGATGCCGTTCATCTTCTGCAGGTACTTGAAGATGCTCTCCTGACCGGCGAGCAGCGGCGCGAGCGACATGGAAATGAAGGCCATGATCCAGCCGAACACCTTGCCCGAAGCGACGGTCTGCGCGTCGGTGGCGTTCCGGCGCAGCACGCCCCGGTAGAGGCCGAGGCTGAAGAGGGTCGTCGTGCTGTTGAGCGCCGAGTTGAACGAGCTGAGGATGGCGCCCACCATGACGGCGGCGAAGAAGCCCGCGAGCGGAGCCGGCAACACCTCGCGCACCAGCATGCCGTAGGCGTGATCCGGGCGCACCCCCTGGGCGGCGAATAGGTGGTAGGCGATCAGTCCTGGCAGCACGAGATAGAGCGGCCCGAGCAGCTTCAGGGCACCGGTGAGCAACACGCCCTTCTGTCCCTCCGCGAGGCTGCTGGCGCCAAAGGTGCGCTGGATGATCTGCTGGTTGGTGCACCAGTAGAAGAGATTGAGCAGCATCACGCCGGTGAAGAGCGTGCCGAACGGCACGGATTTGCCCTCGCCCGCGATCGAGTTGAAGTGGTCCGGGTTCGTGGTGCGCAGCTGCTGCCAGCCTTCCGCCACGCCCTCGCCTCCGCTCACCGCCTGCAGTCCATACCAGGTGATCATCATCCCCCCGGTCAGCAGCCCGACGCCATTGAGCGTATCGGAAACCGCCACCGTGCGCAGTCCGCCAAACAGCGCGTAGACCGCGCCGAGCAGGCCGACGAGCCACACCGTCAGCCACAGGATCGCGGTCGGCGACTCGATGCCGGTCAGCGCCGGCAGGTCAAGGATGGCGGCCAGCCCGGTCGCTCCGGTGTAGAGGATGATGGGCAGCAGGATGACCGCGTAGGCGACGAGGAAGATCAGGTTGGTGATGACCTGGGTCACGTGGTCGAAGCGCAGCTCGAGAAACTCCGGCACCGTGGTCACGCCGCTGCGGAGAAATCGCGGGAGGAAAAACAGCGCCATGACAACAAGAGCAATGACGGCGATGACCTCCCACGCCATCACACTGAGCCCGTCGGTGAAGGCGGCGCCATTGAGCCCGACGAGTTGCTCGGTGGAGAGGTTGGTGAGCAGCAGCGAGCCGGCGATGAGCGGAAAGCTCAGGCTGCGGCCGGCGAGAAAGTAGCCGGTGCCGCTGGCGACATCGTCGCGCCGCGTGATGCGCCAGGTGATGAACCCGACAAGGCCGGTGAAAAACACAAACGAGACCAGGGTAAGCAAGGGCATGGTGGGGTGCGGCGGCGAGGTTATGGTCGCGTCACCGACCCCGGGCAAGGTCGGAGCACGGCGATCTCCGCAGATGGTTGGCCGTTGCGTCGCGCACCGCGGCGTGCTTTTCACCGGGGCGATGAAACTGCCCCTCTCTGCCGTCTCGCTTGGCGTGGCCCTGCTGGCCTTCGCCCCTGTTGCCTTCGCCACCCTCACGCCTGTCCCGACCCACGCCCAGGCGCGCGTCGCCGCCGTTCAAGTCCGAGTGGCGCCCGACCGCCCGGACTGGACCTATGCCCTCGGGGAACCGGTTCGCTTCCGGGTCGCCGTCACCGCCGACCAACATCTCCTGACCGGCACCACGGTCACGTACCGGGTGGGCCCGGAAATGATGCCGGCGCCGGAGCGCACCGCGACCCTCCCGGCCGAGGGGCTCGTGATCGACGGCGGCACGCTTTCGCAGCCGGGCTTTATCCGGTGCGCGGTGACGGTGGACATTGGAGGCAAGACCTACCGCGCCGTCGCCACGGCTGGTTTCGCGCCGGAGCAGATCCAGCCGACGCAGAAGGATCCCGCGGACTTCGATGCGTTCTGGCGGGCCGGGCTGGACGAGTTGGCCAAGATCCCGCTTGAGGCCCGGCAGACGCTGCTGCCGGACGCGAGCACGGACACGGTGAACGTGTACCACGTCAGCTTCCGCACCTGGGGCGGCGGCGGTCGCACGCCGGCGCGGGTGTACGGCATCCTCTGCGTGCCGAAGGCTCCCGGGCGTTATCCGGCGGTGCTGAATGTCCCCGGCGCGGGCGTCCGCCCCTACGCCGGCATGAAGGATCTCGCCGCGCGCGGGATCATCACCCTCCAGATCGGGATTCACGGCATCCCGGTCAACCTGCCGCAGGAACTCTACGACCAGCTCGGCTCCGGCGCCCTCAACGGCTACCCGACCTTCCACTTGGAGAATCGCGACACCTACTACTACCGCCGGGTGTACCTCGGCTGTGTGCGCGCCAACGATTTCCTCGTCTCCCTGCCGGAGTTCGACGGACGCAACCTGCTCGTCACCGGCGGCAGCCAAGGAGGCCATCTTTCCATCGTCACCGCCGCTCTCGATCCCCGGGTGCAGGCGCTGGCCGCCTACTATCCGGCCTACAGCGATGTCACAGGCTACCTCCACGGGCGCGCCGGCGGCTGGCCGCACATGATGCGTCCGGATGTGCGCACGGGGGCCCCGTCGGCCCACGCGACGCCCGAGAAGATCGCCGTCACCGGCTACTACGACGCGGTCAACTTTGCTCGCCGGCTGAAGGTGCCGTCCCATTTTGCCTGGGGTTACAACGATGAGGTCTGCCCGCCCACCTCGATGTACGCGGCCTACAATGTCATCACCGCCCCCAAACAGCTCACGCTGGCGCTCGAGACCGGGCACAACACGGTGCCGGAGGAAACGGACCTCATCACGGCCTGGATCGCGGCCCGGGTCGGAGTGAAGTAAGCCGCTCACGTCCGGTTGCTTCGGCAGCTCTCTCGGCCCCGGTCGCCCCGTGCGTCCGGGGCCGGTGTTTTACAGCCCTTTTTGCTCACCGGCGGGCGCAAACGTGACGATGACTCCCACAGCCATGGCTCACTATTTCGTCACGCCCGAGCAGATCGCGCTCGCGGACAAACACCTTCCCTCTTCGGCCCGGGTTTACGCCCGCCTGCAAAAACTGCTGGGGCACCCCGAGACGAATCTTGCTGACATCGCAGCGCTCGTCCGGGTGGACACAGCGCTCGCCGCCGGCGTGCTGCGATCGAGCAACTGCGTCTATTTTCAACGCGGCGAGGAGGTGTCGACGGTGGACGACGCGATCCAGCGCGTGGGCCTGCGCGAAGTGCACCGCCTCGTCGGCCTGACGGTGTCGTCGAAACTCTTTGCTGCCGACCTGCCGCTCTACGCGTTGATCGGAGACGCGTTGTGGAAGAACTCGGTGGCCACCGCGCTTGCGGCGGCGCGCCTCGCCCGGACCGCGGGCGAAGACGAACGTGTGGCCTACACCCTGGGGCTGCTGCGTCCGGTCGGACGGCTCCTGCTCGCCCGGATTGCGCCCGACGAACGCCTTCCCCTCGCCCTGCCTGGCGCCAACGTGGCCACGTCGACCCGTGGTTGGGAACGCGCAACGTTTGGCAAGACGAGTGCGGAAGTGTCCTCCATTCTGCTGTCGCAGTGGGGCTTTCCCTTCGCCGCGTGCGAAGGCATGCGCAGCCACGATCACCTCTCCGAGGCGATCGAGCCCACGCGCATCGGCGCCCTCCTGCATCTCGCCTCCTGGGTCGTTTCCGTGGTGGGTCATGGTCTCCCCTGCGAAAAAGACGGTTGGACGCCCAGCCGGCGCGTGCTGGCCGATGCCGGCCTCGCCATCGAGACGGTGGAGCAGGCGATCGGGGCGACCCGCGACGAGCTCGACCAGCTGCGCGACGTGCTGCACCTCGCCATGGCCGCCTGATTCGGCGGCCCTCCCGCCGGTCAGTGAAACGGCCGCACTTCGACCGGGGCGCGGCAGGCGATCGCGGCCTTGCGGCCCCAAGCGAGCGCCTCCTCAAGGCTGCCAGTTGCCAGCACCCAGAATCCGCCCACGTGTTCCGGCGCCCGGAGGTAAGGTCCGTCGGTGACCGTCACCGTGCCATCAGACTGGGGGCGCAGGGATTTCGCCGTAGTCAACGGCTTGAGGCCGCCGACAAAGACGCGGACGCCCGCCGCCACCATCTCGTCATTGAGCGCGTCGATCGCGCGGGCCATTGCCTCGTCTTCCGCGACGGCCGGATCGTAGCCGTTCGGGCGGTGAATCGTAATCCAGTAGTGGGTCATGGTCGTTACGCTGTTCCGACGAACCAATCCGGGGCTTCCGGACAGGCCTCAGCCGAGCAAATTGCGCAGGGCGGCGAGGTACTTGTCCCGGGTGCGCGCGATGACGTCGGCCGGCAGGCGGGGCGCGGGCGGCTGTTGGTTCCAGCGCAGCGCGAGTAGGTGGTCGCGCACGAACTGCTTGTCGTAGCTCGGCGGCGAGCAATCCGGGCGGTAGGCGTCGGCCGGCCAGTAGCGGGAGGAATCGGGGGTCAGCACCTCGTCGATCAGGTAGAGTTTGCCCGTGGCGTCGGTGCCGAACTCGAACTTGGTGTCGGCCAGGATCATGCCGGCGGCGCGCGCCTTGTCGTGGCCGAACTGATACAACGCCAGGCTCAACCGCTTGACCTGGGCGTAGAGCTCCGCGCCGATCGCGGCGGCGCCCTGGGCGTCGTCGATCGGCTCGTCGTGCTGCCCCTTGGGCGCCTTGGTCGTTGGGGTGAAAATCGGTTCGGGCAGGCGGTCGGCCTGACGCAGGCCGGCGGGCAGGCGGATGCCGCAGACCGCGCCGGTCTTCTGGTAGGACGACCAGCCGCTGCCGATCAGGTAGCCGCGGGCCACGCACTCGATCGTCAGGGGCCGGAGCTTGCGCACGATCATGCTGCGCAACTGGAGATCGCGGTCGCGGATGCCCCGGCGTGCGAATTCGCCCGCCTGGTCGGGCAGCAGGTGGTTGGGAATCAGGTGCGCGGTCTGGGCGAACCACCAGTTGCTCAGCTGGGTGAGCAAAATGCCCTTGCCGGGGATGCCGTCAGGCAGAATGACATCGAAGGCCGAGAGGCGGTCGGTGGCGACCAGCAGCAGGGCGTCGCCCAGGTCGAAAATCTCGCGCACCTTGCCGGAGGCGAGGAGCGGAAATGGCAGCCCGTCGATGGACGTACGGGCGTGGGCGGGAAGGGCGGCGGCGATCTCGGCGGTGGTCATGCGGGGTCGGCGGGAGGGCCGACGCGGGAGAATGGAGAAGGGCGGCCGACGAAAGGGAAGCTCGAACACGTGGGCCCGGCGGAGGTGCCGTTTTGATGTTACGAGGGGGAGGCGGGCCGCGGAATTCTTGCCATCGGGCCTGTCGACCTTAGTCTGCAATACGGATAGCGCATCCAGCTTCCGTATCGCCGCATGGCCTCCCCTTTCCTCACTCCGGCGTCCCCGGAATCTCAGGCCTGTGGTGTTGTCCCAAGTCGTCGATGGCTGCGGATCGCCGCTGTCGCGGGTGTCCTGCTCGGTGCAGCGGGATCACTCGCAGCCGCGCCGGCTGCCGGAGAGGACGCCTTCGCCTTGCCGAGCCTCGAGGAACTGGCGCGCATCCCGGTGATCACGGTGTCGAAGCGGCCCGAGCCGGCGTGGAAAACAGCGGCGGCACTTTCGGTCGTCACTGCGGAGGACATCCGTCGATCCGGCGCGCGCTCGCTGGGCGCCGTGTTGCGCCTCGCTCCCGGGCTGAGCGTTGCCCAAGTGACCGCGCGGGACTGGATGGTCGGCGCCCGCGGGTTCGATCAGCAGTTCGCCAACAAGCTGCTGGTCCTGCTCGACGGGCGTTCGATCTACACGACGTGGTTTGGCGGCGTTTTCTGGGACGAGCATACGCTGCTGCTCGAGGATCTGGCGCAGGTTGAGGTGGTCCGCGGCCCGGGTGCGGCCGTGTGGGGCGCCAACGCCGTGAATGGCGTGATCAACCTCGTGACCAAGCCGGCGGCCGAGACGCAGGGCGTGTTGCTGACCGCCACCACGGGTACAACCGAAACCTCCGGGGCGGTGCGCTATGGCGCCACCTTGGCCGGCGGGTGGGCGTACCGGGTGCATGCGCACGCGTTCCGACACGGTGCGACCCGCACAGCGACAGGTGCGGATGCCGGCGATGGATGGTCAGGCGGGCGCGCCGGCTTTCGCATCGATCGGGCGGGAGAAAGCCTGGCCCGCCTCACCTTGTCGGGCGAGGCGTACCAGTCGCGCGGCGACTTCGTGCGGGAGGGCGTACGCTTTGCTCCGCCGGTCTTCACCTTTCTGGACCGCGATTCCGGCGTGCGCCTGAGCGGCGGACATGTGCTCGCTCGTTGGGATGCCCAGGACCAGCGCGGCTTGGGCCTGGCGGTGCAGGCCTCGGCCGACACGAGCTGGCGTCTGCAATCCGCCTTCGAGCTTGAGCAGCAGGCGTACGAACTCTCGTTCCAGCACGCCGGGGAACGCGGACCGCACCTCTGGTCGTGGGGTGCCGGTGTGCGCGCGACCCGCGACCAGAGCAAGGAGCGCAACGGGCTCGCCTTTGTGCCGCCCGACGATTCGACCCGGACGCTGAGCGTCCATGTGCAGGACCAGATCTCCTTTCTCGACGACCGGCTCCAGGCGATCGTCGGCGCGCGTTTTGAGGACAGCGACTACGTCGATCGTGAACTCCAACCCAACGTGCGGGCCGTCTGGCAGGCTTCCGAGACGGCGGTGCTCTGGGCGGCGGTCTCCCGCGCGGTGCGCAGCCCAACGCGCACCGAGACCGGCCTGCGCTTCGATGCGGGCGTGCTCCCGCCGGGTGCGTTGGGACCGAATTCCCTCCCGGCCATTGTGCGCTGGGCCGGACGGCCCGATCATCGGCGCGAAGTCCTGACCGCGTACGAAGTGGGTGTGCGGTTCCGCCCCTCGGAACGCACGCATTTCGAAGTGTCGGCCTACGTACACGACTATCGCGACCTGACCGACATCGGTCCCGTCGGCATACCGGTGGTCGCGACGTCTGCCGGGGTTTTCTATTCGCTGGCCAACTGGACCTACCGCAACTCCCTCGAGGGTACGTCGCGCGGCGCCGAGGCCGTGTTCACCTTTCAGCCCGATGCGCGCCAGCGCTGGCAGGTCGGGGCGACCAACACGCACCTCTCGCTGAAGGGGCCCGCCGACGGGACCGATCTGGCCTACTTCTCGGGCAGCACCCCGGACTACGATGCCTTCCTGCGAGGGACGTATGCGTTGTCGCCATCATGGGAGCTGACGGGTTCAGTGCGGGCGGTCGGAGCGCGTCCCAGCCTTGGGGTGCCTGCTTACGTCTCGCCCGACGTGCGGCTCGCGTGGCGTCCACGGGCCGGTTGGGAGGTGGAGTTGCTCGCGGAGAACCTCGCCGACCCGGTGCATCCGGAGTTTCGCGAAGGGTTGGGAAACCTCGTTTATCAGGTGCGACGCGGTGTCTTTGTCCGCGCCACGTGGAGGCACTGAACGATGTGCTCGCAACGACCATGCGCACGACTGCCGGCGGTGTTCGTGGTGCTGCTCGCCTGGGTGCTTGCCCTCGGGCCGGCGGCGGCGGCGGATCGGAGTCCGGCCTTGGACAGCGACCGGCTGCGTGCGGTCATGGCGGCGTACCTCGTCAATTTTGCGATGCATATCCGCTGGCCCGAAGAACCGGACAGCGAGCGGCAATCGCTCACCCTCGTCGTGCTGGGCCCGGACCGGCTGGGGGCGGCGCTGGATCGTGCCGTGGTCGGGCGCACGGTCGGCGGGCTACCCTTGCGCGTTGTGCGGGTGCCAGACCTCGCGGCGCTGTCGGAGGGTGACCTTATCTTTCTCGATAACCCCGCGCCGGGAGAGGCGGAAAGGGTGGTGCAGGCGTTGGTCGGGCGTCCGACTTTGCTGGTGGCCTATTCCTCCGCGCCCGAGGGCACGCCGGCGGCGATCGATCTCGTGCTGATGCGTGACGGTACGCTGCGCTACAAGCTCGCCATCAGCCGCCTGCGCGAGGCGGGCCTAACGCCTTCGGCCGGATTGTTGCAGAACGCGCTCCGTGGCGATGCACGCCTCGGTCAGCTCAACCCGCCTTCTCCCCCATGAGAGGAATGACCCAGTCCATTCGGCAAAAGGTTTCTGGGGCGATCTTTGGCACCATCGCGTTGTCGCTCATCCTTTGCGCCGCCGGTCTCGGTCTCTATGAGTACCAGGCGGCCGACAACCGCCTGAATTCAAGCCTCTCCACGTTGCGCGACACCTTGTTGCCGGCCGTGGCGACCGCCGTGGAGTTTGAGGTGCCGGAGGCGGCAACCGAGGTGCTCGAGCGGCTGGGCGAGGTCACGGCGGTCACGGCTGCCGCGGTGTACCGGCCCGGCGACACGAATGCCGCCGAGCCGTTTGCGACCTTCCGGCGCCCGGGCAGTCCGGACCTGGCGGTGGGCCTGCCGGAGGATGATGGGTTCGCCGTGATCGGCGGTTCGGGTGTCCTCCGGTCGACGTATGTCCGAGAAGGCCGTCCGATCGCCGTGCTGGTCCTCCGGGGCGAGCTCGCGTCCGTGCGCCGGGGACTGGAGGACTCGCTGCAGGTGTTGGCGGCGATCTTTGTGCTGCTGCTCGGCCTTGGCGCGGTGGTGTCGCACTTGATCGGCCGCTCGATCACCGGGCCCGTGCTTGCGCTCGCCGCCACGGCCCGCGATGTGCAGGCCACCGGTAACTTCCAGCTGCGTGCTCCGGTGTCCGGCGACGACGAACTTGCCCGGCTCGCGCGACGGTTCAACGAGATGCTCGACGGTTTGGCCGAGCGCGATCGCCGCCTTTTTGAAGCGGGAGCGTTCAATGGCGCTATCCTTGAGAGCAGCGGCCTTGCGATCATCAGTACCGATCCCCGCGGGCGGGTGAAGACCTTCAATCCCGCCGCCGAAGCCCTGCTCGGCTACACGGCAGACGACGTGATCGGCAAAATGGATCCGTCGGTCTGGCACGATCGCGTCGAGGTGGCGGCCCTCGCGGGGGAACTGGGGGGACTGCTCGGCCGAAACGTGGAGATCGGATTCGAAACCTTCGCCACTAGCGCGGAGAACTTTCCAGGCGAGGGGAGGGAGTGGACCTACATCCGCAAGGACGGCTGCCGTGTCCCGGTGTACCTGGTCATCTCCGCGCTGCGGGACGCGGAAGGGCGGTTGATCGGCTACTGCGGGCTGGCCACCGACCTTTCCGAGCGCAAAGCCGCGGAGGCGGCGCTGCGGGCGAGCGAACAGCGTTACAGCATCGTGGTCGATCAGACGGGGCAGATGATCTACGAGCTCGATGTGGCTTCCGGGGTCAATCGCTGGTTCGGCGCCCAGGCGGTGGAGCGCATCACCGGGTACACGTTGGACGAGTTCCAGGCGGTGACGCTCGATGGCTGGTCCGACCTCATTCATCCGGAGGACCGCGACGCCACGCTGGCCGAGTTTGATCGCTGCCAGGCGACGGCGTCCCGCTTCGACGCGGTTTACCGGTTCAGGCGCAAGGACGGGTCCTATCGCGTCATCCAGGACTTCGGCGTGTTTCTGCGCGATGACCGCGGGCAGGTCGACCGCATGCTCGGCGCGATGGCGGACGTCACGGAGCGCCATGAGGCGGAAGCGTCGATCCGGCGCCTCAACGCGGAACTGGAGCGTCGCGTCGAGGAGCGGACGGCGGAGCTGGCGCGACGCGTCAGCGAAGTCGAACGGCTCAACGCGGAGCAGGCCACGCTGATGCGCAGCCTGCGTTCCAGCGAGCAAGCCGCCGACCGCGCCGCGGCCCGCCTGCAGGAGGCCAACGCCAATCTCTACGCGGCCAACCAGGAACTGGAGGCCTTCTCGTATTCGGTTTCCCATGACCTGCGGGCCCCCCTGAGGAACATCTCCGGCTTCCTCGAGCTGCTCGGGCGGCGACCCGCCGCCAGCGCCGATCCGGAGGTGATGCGTTTCCTGTCGATCATGGGCACGGAGATCGACCGCATGGGCATGCTGATCGACGACCTGCTCACCTTTGCCCGGCTCGGCCGGACGGAGATAAAACGCGAGCCGGTCGCGTTGGAGGACGTGTTTGCCGAGGCGCGGGCCTCACTTGCGCAGGACCTCGCGGGCCGGACGGTGGAGTGGAAGATCGGCGCGCTGCCCGTGGTGCGGGGTGACCGCGCCCTTCTCCGCCAGGTTGCGATCAACCTCCTGAGCAACGCCGTGAAGTTCACTCGTCGGCGTCCGCTGGCCCGCATCGAGATCGAGCTCGGAACGATCCGACCCGAGGACAAGCTGGCCACGTTCTGCGTGCGGGACAACGGCGCTGGATTCAATCCGAAGTACCTGGGCAAGCTCTTCGGGGTTTTCCAGCGCCTGCACAACGCGCGCGAGTATGAGGGCACCGGTGTCGGACTCGCGAACGTGAAGCGCATCGTGGTGCGGCACGGCGGCCGGGTCTGGGCCGAGGGCGACGTGGACAAGGGGGCCGCTTTCTACGTCACGCTTCCGCTTGCCCACACCAATCCCGATGCCCCTCTCAACCCTGGCGCTGCGGCGCCCGGGGACGGTGAATCGCCGGCCGGCAGCTGACCTCCATGACAACCCTTCCTCCACTCCGGCTCGTGTACCTCGAGGATGACGAAAGTGCGGTCGAGCTCGTGCGGTCGCTGCTCGCCGTGGAGGGATTGGTCTGCGACCTGATCCACGCCTACGACGAACGATCCTACCGGGAGGCGCTGGCCGCTCGCCGCCCGGACATCGTGCTGAGCGATTACAACCTGCCCGACATCGACGGCGCCGGCGCGCTCGAGCTGCGCGGACAGCTGTGTCCGGATGCCCCGTTCGTCTTTGTGTCCGGCGCGATCGGTGAGGCGACGGCCATCGACCTGTTGAAGGCCGGTGCCACGGACTTTGTGTTGAAGGACGCGATGCCGCGGCTGGTGCCGTCGATTCGCCGCTGCCTCGCGGAGGCGGCGATCGAGCGGGATCGACGTCGGGCGCAGGCGTCGCTGCGGGAAAGCGAGGCACGGTTCCGTCGCCTCGCGGAGAATGCGCCCGACGTGATCTTCCGCTACGCCCTCGATACCACGCCGGGGCGTTGCGAGTTCATCAGTGCGGCCGTCGAGCGGATCACGGGCTATCGTCCTGAGGAGTTTTACGCCGATCCGAATTTTCCCGTGCACTTCGTGCACCCGGACGACCGCCACATTGTCCTCGCGATTGTCGAGCGCCGGGAACTCCCGCCGCAGGCCGCCGAGATCCGCTGGATCGCCCGCGACGGTCGCACGATTGTGACCGACCAGCGTTTCGTGCCCGTGCATGATGACGAAGGCCGGCTCGTGGCGCTCGAGGGCGTCGCGCGCGATGTCACGCAGGTCAAGAGCGAGGCGGAGCGCCGCCGGCAGCTCGAGTCCCAGCTCTTTCAGGCGCAGAAGATGGAAAGCATCGGCACGCTCGCGGGCGGCATCGCCCACGATTTCAACAACATCCTGACCGGCATCCTCGGGTTTGCGGACATCGCCACCTTTTCCCTTCGGACCGGAGATCCGGCCCGTGACGCGATCGACGAGATCCGGCGTGCCGGCCTGCGGGCGAAGGACCTCGTGGCGCAGATCCTCACCTTCAGTCGTCAGGGGGAAGTGCGGCGTGCGCCCCTCGATCTCGGCCGCGCGGTGGGCGAGGCGCTCAAGTTCCTGCGCGCGTCGACGCCGGCCTCAATCGCGATCGAGCGGCGGCTCAAGACCGGCATCGTCAGCGGCGACCCGACTCAGGTGCACCAGATTGTGCTGAACCTCTGCACCAACGCCATCCATGCCATGGGCCGGGAGAAGGGCACGTTGACCGTCACGGTTGAGCCGGTCGAGGTCGACGCTGCACTGGCTGCGACGATGCCCAAGGCCTCGCCGGGGCCGCATGTCTGCCTGGCGGTGAGCGACACCGGGCACGGCATGGATGCGGAGATGCAACGGCGGATTTTCGAGCCCTTCTTCACCACCAAGAAGGCGGGCGAGGGCACCGGGCTGGGGTTGCCGGTCGTGCTGGGCATCGTCAATGCCTACGGCGGCGGGCTCACGCTGGAAAGCGCACCCGGTGCGGGCACGACCTTTCGGATCTACCTTCCGGCCGTCGCCTCCGTGGCGGAAGGAGAGGTGGCGGCGACCCCGATCGTGCCCGGTCGGGGCGAACGCGTTCTGGTGGTGGACGACGAGACGTCGATCGGATCGTTCACGGTCGTGCGGCTGGAGCAGCTCAACTACCGGGCGTTCGCCTACGACGATCCGCGCCGCGCCCTCGCCGCCGTCTGCGCCGCGCCGGCATCGTTCGACGCCATCGTGACCGATCTGACCATGCCCGGCATGACCGGCGTCGCCCTCGTGCGCGCTATCCGCGCCCTCGGCATTGCGCTTCCCGCCGTGCTGGTGACCGGCAACAAGGAGGCGGTGCCCGCGGCGGCGCTCGAGTCGCTGTCCCGCCTCGTGGTGGTCGAGAAGCCGTTTGTCGGTGCTGACATTGCCCGTGCGCTCCACACGGTGCTCAACCCTCCTTCCTGATGTCCCTGTCCACCACGACCGAAAACGCCCCGCGCGTGCTGGTGATCGAAGACGATCCCACCGCACGCGCCATGCTCAACGCCTGGTTGCACACGGAAGGCTGCCGGGGTGAAGTGCAGCCGGACGCCGCCGGCGGCCGGGCGGCCCTGGCCGCCCGCGTGTACGACCTCCTGATCTGCGACCTGCATTTGCCGGACGCCGACGGCACCGACATTGCGGCCGAGCTGTCAGGCGCCAACGAAGGCCTGCCCGTCGTCTTTCTCACCGGCGCGCCCAGTCTCCAGACCGCCATGCGCTCGGTGCAGCTGCGGGTGGCCGCCTACCTCGTGAAACCGCCGGACCTCGATGAACTGCGCCAGATCCTGCAACGGGAGGTGACGGCGCATCGCTGCCGGCGGGCGATTGCCGCCAGCCGGCAGCGGCTCGCAGCGTGGGACGGTGAACTGGTGCAGCTCGAACACGACGGGTCGGGCTCGTCCCGCCCGGTCGTCGGCTATCTGCAGGTGACGGTACGCCAGCTCGCCGCCTTGCTCGCCGACCTCGATCGCTCGATGTCCCACCTCGACACCGCCGGTGCGGCGCGCGACGCGTTGCGCGAGGTCGACCTCGTCCAGGGTCTGCGCAGCGCCGTGGCGGTGCTCGAACGCACCCGGTCGCATTTCAAGAGCAAGGACCTGGGCGACCTGCGCCGCGATCTGGAGGCCCTGCTGGGTCAGATCGATCCTCCGAAGCCGCACCCGTGAGCTGGCGCCGGGCCATCCCGCGGCGCGGTTTGCAATCCGCCCGCGGTGCCGCCACGCTGCCCGGATATCCCTTCTCCATTATGAATACTCCCGTCCGCGTCACCGTCTGGGGCGAGTTTCGCCACGAGAAAAAGAATCCCAAAGTCGCCGCCCATTATCCGCAGGGCATGCACGAGACGATCGCCGGGTTCTTGCGCGCCGAGGTCGATCTCGCCGTGCGCACCGCGACGCTCGACCAGCCTGAACACGGCCTGACCGCCGCGGTGCTCGACCAGACTGATGTGCTCATTTGGTGGGGCCACATGGCCCACGGCGAGGTCAAGGATGAGATCGTCGAGCGGGTGCGCACGCGCGTGCTCGAGGGCATGGGTCTGATCGTGCTGCACTCCGGCCATTACTCGAAGATTTTCAAGGCGCTGATGGGCACAACCTGCTCGCTCAAGTGGCGCGAGGCCACCGACAAGGAGCGGCTTTGGAACGTCATGGCCACGCACCCGATCGCGGCGGGCATCGGCGAGTACTTCGAGATCCCCAACGAGGAGATGTACGGCGAACCGTTCGGCATCCCGACCCCGGACGAGCTCATCTTCATCTCGTGGTTCACCGGCGGCGAGGTGTTCCGCAGCGGCGCCACCTGGTATCGCGGCCACGGGCGGATCTTCTATTTCCGGCCCGGGCACGAAACGTATCCAACGTATCACCACGCGCAGGTGCAGCGGGTGCTGATCAATGCCGTGCGCTGGGCGCGTCCGACCGTGCGCATTCCCGATACCTGCCCGAACGCGAAGGCCCTTGAGCCGCTGCCCTTCGATCCGGAGGCGGCCGAACGCCCGACCGTCGGCCACCGTTGAGACGCGGATCACTCTCATGACCACCTTGTCCGCTCACCGCGGTCCCGTCCGGGTTGCCCTCATCGGCACGGGCGGCATGGCCCGCCATCACGCGGAGAAATTCCGCGCCATCCCCGGCTGCCGGATCGTCGCCTGCGCCGACGTCGACCGGGCGCGGGCCGAGGCCTTCGCCCAGACGCACGGCATCCCGAAGGCGTTTGGCGACCTCACGACCCTGCTGCGCGAAGCGCCGTGCGACGCGGTGAGCATTGTCACGCCGGATCCCTTCCACCTCCCGCTGACCCTCGAGGCCCTCAAGGCGGGCAAGCATGTCCTGTGTGAGAAGCCGCTCGCGCTCAACCAGCGCGACGCCCGGCGCATGCTCGCCGCCGCACGGCGGGCGCAGCGCATCCACATGGTCAATCTGTCCTACCGCAACTGGCCGGCTCTGCAGGAGGTGGCGCGTCAGGTGCGGAGCGGCGCGCTTGGCGAGCTGCGTCACGTCGAGGCGAGTTACCTGCAGTCGTGGCTGGTGGGCAACTACTGGGGCGACTGGCGCACGTCGCCCACCTGGCTCTGGCGGCTGTCGCAACGGCACGGCAGCCTCGGTGTGCTCGGCGATGTCGGCGTGCACATCGTCGACTTCGCGATGTTCCCCGCGGGTCCGATCCGTTCGGTGTACTGCCAGCTGAAGACCTTCCCCAAGGCTCCGGGCAACCGCATCGGCGAGTACCGGCTCGATGCCAACGATTCCGCCGTGCTCAACGTGGAGTTCGCCAACGGTGCCCTCGGTGCGATCCATACGACCCGCTGGTCGACCGGTCACAAGAACCGCCTCTACCTCAAGATCTCCGGCACCCTCGGCGCGGTGGAGATCGACTCGGAGCGCGCGACGGGCCGTTACCGCGTCTGCCGGGGCGCCGCGGTGCACACGGGCGAGTGGCAGGAGGTGACCTGCAAGAGCACGCCGACCAATCATCAGCGCTTCATCCGGGCGATCAAGGCGGGCAGGCAGGACCAGCCTGACTTCAACGACGGCGTCCTGGCCCAGTCCGTCCTCGACGCCAGCTTTGCATCCGCCGCCAAGCAGCGACCGGTGCGGGTCTAGCCGCAGAGCCGCGCGGACGTCGTGCGGCTCACCCCGCGGTCAGCAGCACAATCCCGGCGACAATGCAGGCGGCGGCGCCGAGCCGTCGGCTACCCTGGGCCTCCTTGAAGTACTTCGCGCCGAGGAAGGCGCCGATCAGGATGCTCGTCTCGCGCGCCGGGGCGACGTAGCTCACGGGGGTGAAGGTCATCGCCGTGAGCACCAGCACGTACCCGAGAGGTGACAGGATGGCCATGACGAGGATCTCGGGACGGTGCACCTGCCATTCCCGCTTCACCTCCGCCCACCGGCGCAGCGCAAAGGGAGCGAGCAACAGGTTCATCATCACCGCCGTGCCGGCATCGAAGAGCACCGGGGGAATCGCGTGCACCGCCACCCCCTGCCGGTCCCAGAGCGTGTAGGCGGCGATGAAGACACCGGTGAGCAACCCGTAACGGATGCCCGTGCGCAGATGGGCGCGGTCGGCGTGCCAGAGTTTCGTCCCGCCCGTGAGGAAAAAGATCCCGGCCACGATCAGGCCGGCGCCGGCGAGCCCGAGCGGATGCGGACGTTCACCCAGCAGCAAGATGGCGAAGAGCACGCTGAGCAGGGGACCGGTCCCGCGCGCCAGCGGATAGATGAGCGAGAAGTCGCCCGTGCGGTACCCGCGTTGCAGGCAAAGCGAATACGCGGTCTTGAGCAGGGCGCTCACGGCGATGACCCCCAGGGCTCCGGCGGTGAGGGTGGGCTGCCGCCAGAGCACGTAGCCCACGACCACCGGCACGTAGAGCACGTTGATCACCAGGCCGGTGGCGAAGACAAACGGCAGCCCGCCGCCGGCGCGTTTGGCCGCGAGGTTCCACCCGGCGTGCAGGACGGCAGCGAGGAGAACGAGGGTGAGGGACAGCAGCGTCATTCGGCGGACGCCCAGTCGAAGCCGGGACGGAACGCGGTGGCGACGAGAATGTCGAACCGTTGGGCCCGGCACCGCCCCACGAATCCTCGCCCGGCCAGACAAAACCGCGCTCCGGTGGCGCTTAGGTACGAAACCGCATGGAGGCGTCCCATGATCCGACATCCTGGCAGCACTGGTTCCGCGAACACGGCCCCAGGCTGCTCGCCTGCGCCCGGCAATGGACGCGATCGCAGGCCGATGCCGAGGATGTGGTGCAGGACGCCTTCGTGCGCTACTGGCGACTGCAGCGCGGCTTGGATGCCGCTGCGATTCCTCTGCTCATCACATCGATCCGCCGGGCGGCGTTCGACCGAGCCCGCCGCGAGGGTCGCCGAACCCGGCGCGAGCAGGCGGTCGCCGGCGAGGACGAGGGCATCTTCCAGCCTTGGCCGGAAGGGGACGATCGACGGCTCCAACTCGAGGCCGCACTGGCCCGGCTGCCGGACGGCCAGCGGGACGTCCTGGCGCTCAAAATCTGGGGCGAGCTTACCTTCGAACAGATCGGCATGGAACTCGGGGTTTCGCCCAACACCGCCGCCTCCCGCTATCGCTACGCGCTCGCCGCGCTGCGCAAGGAACTCTCAACCGTGACCTGCCATGGATGACGACCTGCACACCCTGGAAGCCGAGTTGCAACGCCTCCGCCCCCGGCCGGTGACGCCGGCCTGCCTCGCGCGCATGGAATCCGCCCTCCCGGCCGCGCGCGTTCCGGTCCGGACCTGGCATTGGACGCTGGCGTGGGCTGCCGGGCTGGCCCTGCTGGTCACGATCGGCGCCGTACGGCAACGCTCGGCGGCCCCGGTGGCCCCGGTGGCGCCCGTACCGGCGGCGCCGTCACTGGCCGCCGGGCCCGATGGTTACGCGCCCGTCGCGGCCGAGCGTACGATCTACGCTGCGGCGGACGAGGGACCGGTCACGCTCGCCGACGGCACGGCGGCACGGCAGGTGCGTCACCATTTTGTCGATACGATCGTCTGGCGCGACGCCACCACCCAGACCTCCCTGCGCTGGACCGTTCCCGGCGAGGAGGTCCGCCTCGTGCCCGTGTCGTTTCACTGACCTTTCGCCATGAAAATCCACGTTGTTCCCCCTCTGTTCGCGGCCTGTGCCGCCTTGCTCGCTCCCACGCTCCTCGCTCAACCCGCGCCGGGCCCCGTCAAGGAGGTCCGGGAGATCCGCACCCTCCGCGCCGCCGCCGGCGTCGAGGCGGGCGTCGTGCCCGGCCAGCCGGTGACCTTCCTCGGCGTGGCCGTCGGCAGGAACGCCGAGTTATCCGCCCACCTCGGCCTCGCTCTGGGCATGGGCCTTGTGGTCAACGCCGTGACCGCGGACAGCCCGGCGGCGGCCGTCCTGCGCGTGCACGATGTGCTCACGAAGTTCGACGATCAGTGGCTGGTGAATGGCGAGCAGCTGGCGGTGCTCGTGCGGGCCCGCAAGGACGGCGAGGAGGTCACGCTGAGCTACATCCGTGGCGGCCAACCTGCCACCGCCCGGGTGAAGCTCGCCACCCGGGCCGCACCGGAACCGCCCACGCCTCTTTCGTTCCAGTGGGACGAAGCGGTCGACCTGCAGGCCGCGCCCGGCGCGCGCGTGCAGGTTCGCCGCCTGCCCGGGGCCTTCACCCGCGCGGAGGTGGACCGGACTCTGTCGTTGGCCGCACCGCCCGACGGCGGCGGCGACGTTCTTTTCCATGCGGCTCCCATCGCGCGCCTGACCGGAGTGGGCGAGGGCCGTCTCGCCTTCAACGACGCGGAGGGATCGATCGAACTCACCACGGTCAACGGACGGCGCGAGCTCACGGTGAAGGACGCTGATGGCAAGGTGGTGCACCAGGGTCCGCTCGCGTCCGACGAGGATCGCAAGGCTTTGCCGGACAACGTGCGCCAGCGGCTCGAACACCTCGAGCGGATCGACACCCTCCGCTTTCGCACCGAAGACCGCTTTGCGCCGGGCGATGTGCGGGTGATCGTTCCCCCGGCGCGGGCCGAACCGATTCGTCTGCCGCTGGGCCCGCTGTCCGCCCCCGCGCCGGCCGTGCTGTGAACCGCCACGCCGCGGCAAGGGGTTGGCGATCTAACCATGTAACTGACGGGGTGCCGGCGCATGACTTGTCTTTGGCCGGAGTGAGAGCGATGGATTTGCACCTCTCCCCATGATGCGTTCCCCCTCGCTTGCGCTTGCCTGTTTGCTGATCGCTTCCGTCGCCGCGGCCGCCGCCCCCGCGACGAGTCCCTGGGCCCGGCCCGGTTCCGACGGACGACTGACCTACCGCGCGGATGAGCGCGGCAATACGATCCCGGATTTCTCCCGCGCCGGCTACGGCGGTGGCGGCGTGGCACTGCCGGTTCTGCCGGTCGTCCGCACTCTCGCCCCCGCGCCGTCGGGCGACGATGGCGAACGCATCCAACAAGCGCTCGACGAGGTCGGGGCCCTGCCGCCGGATGCGCGCGGCTTTCGCGGCGCGGTCCTGTTGCAACGTGGCGTTTACCGGGTCGCCGGCCAGCTGCGCGTCCGCGCCAGCGGCGTGGTGCTGCGAGGCGAAGGTCAGGGCACGGACGGCACGGTCATTCTCGGCACGGGCAAGACTAAGCGGATTCTGCTCTACGTGGGTGCGTCCGGCGTGCGCCGTGAGGAGGTGCGGGGCACGCGGCGCAAGGTCACCGACGCCTACGTGCCATGGAGCGCGCACCGTCTCACGGTGGAACGGACCGACGGACTCGCGGTCGGCGACCGGGTCGTGGTGCACCGTCCGTCGACGGCGGAGTGGATTCGCGAGCTCGGCATGGACCGGATTCGCAACCGCCCGAACACGCCTCCCGGCACGACCAAGATGTGGGAGGCGGGCAGCTACGACCTTCATATCGAGCGCACGATCACGGCGATCGACGGACGGCAGCTGACGTTCGACGCGCCGATCATGATTGCGCTGGATGAACGTTTTGGTGGCGCCTCGGTGTACGCCTATCGCCATGCGCGCAACCGTGAGAACGGGGTCGAGAACCTTCGGCTGGTTTCAGAGTACGAACGCGGACGCGAGACGTCCGACGAGGACCATGCGGAGACCGCGATCCATCTCGACCACGTGGAGAACGGCTGGGTGCGCGACGTGACCGTCCAGCATTTCAGCGGCGGCATCCTGTCGCGCTACGACGCGTTGTTCACCACGATCCAGGACTGCACCTACCTCGAACCGGTGTCGGTCATCACGGGTGGACGCCGCTACTCCTTCGTGCTCGATGGCCAGTACGGACTCGTGCTGCGGTGCAACGCCACCGAGGCGCGCCATGGCTTCATGACCGGTGCCCGTGTCCGCGGCCCGAACGTCTTCCTCGACGGCGCTTCGCTCAAGTCGCACTCCGACTCCGGTCCGCACCACCGGTGGGCCGTCGGCATCCTCTACGACAACATCCGCGATTCGAAGGAGCTCAATGTGCAGGACCGCCAGTACGCCGGCAGCGGCCATGGCTGGGCCGGGGGCCAGAACGTCTTCTGGAACTGCATCTCGCCGAGCATCGTCGTGCAACAGCCGCCGACCGCCCAGAACTACGCCATCGGCAACATCGGCGAGATCACGCCGGGCCAGTGGAACAAAGACGCGGCCCTCGGGGTGATCGATTCGCACGGCCAACCCGTCGCGCCGCGCAGCCTCTATCTCACCCAGCTCGCCGAACGCCTCGGGCCGGCCGCCCTCACCGCGATCGGTTATTGAACGCGGTCGGGCTGCCCGAGGGCGGGTCGCTGCCGCCCGCGCGCCATCAGAACGTGCCCTCGACGCCCAGGCGCCAGGTCGTGGCCGAGTACTGGTTGCGCGTGACGCGCAGCGGGTCGCCTTCGTAGGCGCGCTCCGGGGCGTCGGAAAGATTCGTGGCGGCCAGGGTGGCACGGTAGCGCGCGTTGAGGCGCCACCAGAGCCGCGCATCGAGCGAGAAGACGCGTCCGCGGTAGGTGTCGCGATCGAGTCCGGTGCCGACTTCGTCGAGGGCCTCGCTCTGTGAGGTGACTTCCCAGGCTCCGCCGATCCGGCCCGCCTCCCAGGCCACCTCGGCGCGCAGCAGGTGGCGCGAACGTTCGGGCAAGGTGAGCCGGTCGTCGGGGCGCGTGGGCACAGTCGCCTCGCTGTCGGAGAAGGTGTACGCGACGGCCGGGACGAGTTTCTTCACCGGGCCGGACAGCGCGAAGCTCCGGCTCCATTGCACCTGAAACCCCTGCAGCGTGCCTTCGTCGCCATTCTCGACGCGCGCCACGCTGTACTGTTCGCCGTCGATCACTTCGTAACGCTGCGCACTGTAGAAGAAGTCGGTCACCTTCGTGCGATAGAGCTCGAAGGAAATCTCGCCCACGGCCGCGCTGCGGTAGTCGACGGCGACGGCGGCGTTGCGGATCGAGGTCGGGCTGAGGTTGGGGTTGCCTTCGTTGATCGAGGTGGTGGGCGGGTGAACGCGGCGGTAGCGCACGATATCGAAGTACTGGGGCCGCATCACCTGCTCGAAGACCGTGCCGCGCAGCGTCCAACCGCCGCCGAGGCGCACGGCGGCGGCGAGGGACGGCAGCAGGGTCGAGTAACGGTTCGAGCCGGGCGCGCGGCGGATGACGTACTCGGTGCCGCCGTCGACCACGCGGGTGATTTCCTCGCCGAGGCCGTCGTCGGTGTCGGCCGGTGCGATGACGGTACCGAGCGTGCGGGTATGTGTCCGTTCCGTCCGCAGGCCGAGATCGAGTTCCCAGCGTCCGCGGGTCCACAGGGCGAGACCGTAGGCGCCGCTCACGGCCTCCTCCGAGGTGTAGCGGTCCTGCAGCGATTCGAGCACGGTCCGCGACGGCGAGAAGGCAAAGGCCGGCGAACCCGCGGCGGTGAGGGCGCGGATCGGGTCGGTCTCGAGCCCGGGCGGCAGGGCGTAGGTGTCGCGCACCACGAGGCCGGCCCGGTAGGACGTCTGCACGGCGGAAAGGGGCAGGAGGGAGGCGGGGTTGCGCAGGTAGACGAGACGCTCGGTCTCGTTGCGCCGCTCCTTCTCGCGATGCAGGGCGCCGGTGCCGAGCCAGAGCGTGCCGCCGGCGGCGGCGAGCCGGCGCTCGAAGTCGAAGCGCATCGCCCGGTCGGTATCGCGCGTCTCCGTCTGTGCGGCGCGCAGGTCGTTGAACGGGCTGCGTGTGGTATCGAAGAGATCGATACCGTTGGTCACCGCGAGGGTTGGCCGGTACGGATCGTCCAGCGTGTAGGCGAGATCGAGGCCGCGGTCGGTGAAGTTCCAGCCGTCGGATTGAGGACGGTTGACCCACGTGGAGTGGTAGACGGCGTAGTCGGCCCGCCACGACGGTCCGGCGAGGCGACCACCGGCCTGGAAACGCAGGATGTCGCGGGCGGTGAGGGTGTGCCCAAAGTAGCGGCGCGCCCCGGCATCCCGGTACTCGCCCTGCGTCACCACGGTGCCGCCCTGCGGCCGGTCGCCCGCGCCCGGCTGGGCTGCGCCCAGGCCGAAGTTGTACTCGAAGCGGTTGCGGAAGAAGTCGTCGTCGTAGTCGGACCAGGCGGCCTGGGCGAACACGGTGTGATTCGCGGCCAGACGGTGTTCGAGCAGGGCCGAGGCGCTGCGCGTGCGCGTCGTGATGATGTCCTGCGAGACGCGGGCGCGCTCGAGAAAATACACCGGTTCGCCGCCGAAGGTCTGCGCGACCGCGCCGGTGCGCGGACGCCGTCCGGTGGCGTCGAGTTCGACCAGCGGGGCCCAGACGGATTCGTAGTGCTCGATGTGGCGGGTCGCTGCCGTGACGTTGGCGCGGACTTCCAAGGCCCAGGCCCGTTCGCTCGCCCCGAGGCGGCGGCGCACGAGCAGGTCGGCGCCGGGCGAGCTGTCGCCGGACTGGGATTGATAGGTCGCGAAGACCGAGAATTGGCCGGCGGCCGGAGCGGACAACAGGCGCCCGGTCCCGGGGAGGAGCCGGCGGAAGTCATTGCCTTCCCCGTCGGCGGATGCCCCCGGACTGCGGCCGAGCGTGCCCGGAGCCTGGTACTCGGAGGCGATCGGATTGCGTTTTTGCAGCACCCGGCCGCGTTCACGCGGGCTCTCGGTGGCAGCCTCCTCGGCGGCCGGTGCCTTTGCCCCTGCCTTGGCCGGGGTGGCCGCGGCGGTCGTGGTGTCTGCGCGTGCGGCGGCAAGCCCCGCCAAAGCGAGACAAAAACCAACCGTCATGCGTCGGGAGGAACGCAAAGAATCCATGGGAACAGAGGGCGAAGGAACCTCCCGAGGAAGCACCCTCTGTTCCCCGGACGCCGGAATGAGGCGATTTCATCGCGGGCCGCCGGTCGGGAAACGGTGTGTTCGAAAATGGGAAAGGGATGGGGAACGCATGAACGGTTTTTCTTGCAATAATTATTAAATGATAGCTCTTCGTCCGGCCAAGCCCGTCTACCCCTATGATGAAAGTGCTGACCCGTGGTTTTCCGTTCCGGGCCTGTCTTGGCCTGTTTCTTCCGCTGACTGCCAGTGCCTGGAACTCGGCGAAGGTGGTCCCCGATGCGCAAGGCCGGCTTGCGTATCCGATCGATGCCCAGGGCAATCGAATCCCTGACTTCAGCCATGCCGGTTACCGAGGAGGCGGTGTTCCGCTGCCGGAGGTGCCCGTGCGGGTGACGTTGTCCCCGGTGGACGGGGACGATACGGCGCAGATTCAGGCCGCGCTCGATGCGGTTGGCGCCATGGCCCTGCAGGCCGACGGTTACCGCGGTGCGGTCCTGCTTGGGGCCGGCGTTTACGATATCGGCGGAACGCTGCGCATCCGGCACGACGGGGTCGTGCTCTCGGGCGTAGGCGACGGCTATGACCCGGCGGTCCACACGATCCTGCGGCGCACCGGAACGTCGCAGGCCAGCGTGATCGTCGCCGGCGGCGGAAGCAACGACCAGTTTCGGAGCGAGATCGCCGGGACGCGGCGGGCGATCACGAGCCCGCGGGTAAGCGTGGGTTCGCGGGTGTTTACGGTCGAAGACCCTTCGCCATTCGCCGTCGGCGACACGGTGATCGTCTGGCATCCATCGACGCAGGAGTGGTTGGAGGCCATGGATCTTGGCGGCGTGACCGACGCCAACTTCTGGCGTCCGGGCCAAATCGACATCCGTTATCTCCGGACGATCACGGCGATTTCCGGCAATACGATCGCGATCGACGCACCCGTTTTCGCCCATCTCGACCGGGCCCTGTCCCAAAGCTATGTTTATAAGTATAATAAAAGCGGTATGCTCAGGCAAATGGGCATCGAGGACCTGGCGATCGACATTGTGACGGAAGGCCCCACGGCGGAGAACCATTGCGAAGACGCCGTTCGCTTTGTCGGTGCCGAGGATTCGTGGATCCGCGACAGCACCATGCGACATTTCTGGCACGCGGGCGTACAATTCGAGCGGTCGGTGCGCTGCACCGTGGAGCGGGTCCGGGCGATCGAGCCTCACTCGGTCGTCACCGGGGGGCGGCGGTACAACTTTGCCACCTATCATGCGCAGCTCATTCTTTTCCGCGATTGTTTCGCGAGTTTGGCGCGCCACGGTTTCGTCGCCAACGGAACCAGCAACGATTCCGGTATCGTGGCGCTCGATTCTGTCCTCGATCAGAACCTGACGTTCTCCGAGGGGCATCGCCGGTGGTCGACGGGTCTGTTGTTCGACGGCTTGGTGGCGACGAACCGGATTGGCGCCGACGTCTACGCGTTCTACAATCGCGGCAATTACGGCACCGGGCACGGTTGGGCCGCCGGCCACAGCGTCATTTGGCGCTCGGACGCTGCAGGAGGCCGCATCCGGGTCCAACAGCCGCCCACCGCCCAGAACTATGCGATCGGAAGCTTCGGTCAGGTTCTGGGTACCGGACCCTTTGCGGGCCCTCCCGGCTACATCGAGGGTGCCAACACGCCCGGACTTGAGCCGGCCTCGCTTTATCTCGCCCAGTTGGCGGATCGTCAGTTGGCCGTCGCCGCGCCGGACCTCGAGCCTCCCACGGCGCCTGCGTTAGCAGCGGGACCGCTCATCGTGACCGCCTTGGAACTCTCTTGGACGGCCTCGACCGACAACGTCGGGATTGCAGGGTACGAGGTCTTTGCCAACGGACGGTTTCTCGCATTCACCTCGGCTACGAGTTACGCGATCTCCGGCTTGAAGGCCGGGCAAAGCTACGAGTTCGTCGTGGTGGCCAAGGACAGGATCGGAAACGGCACGGCCAGCAATGCGGTATCCGTGGAGGTGGAGGGAGGCGGTCCTCCGCGGGCTACACTGGTGTTCGAGTCGGAGTCGCTCGCTCGCACGGCCGTGGGCGCGAGTGCCACCGTGACGACGGAAACCTTTCCCAGCCCGAGCAACAGCCAAATCTATGCGAGCAACTTCCAGTTCGTGCAGCTTGGAGCCGACTTCAATCCTCCGGCCGGGGAGTATGTTCAATTCACGCTGCCGGCTGTGCCGGCCGGAACCTATAACCTGCGCATGCGCTACAAGTCGCATCCGACCAACCGGGGCACCCTGCGTCTTACGGTCGACGGCGTGGTCGTCGGTCCGGACTTGAATCAGCGCTCGACGGCCACGTTCCGGGACTTTGAGTTCGGGGTCATCCGGGTGCCGGAGGACAAGGACCTGCTGGTGCGGCTCACCGTGGTCGGACGCGCCAGCGATTCCGGCACCTATGGCATCACGTCCGATACATTCACTCTGGTGCCCGACACCACGCCGCCGGCGATCGTCCCTGTCGCTGACTTGACCGTTGAAGCCACGGGTCCGGATGGAGCGGTGGCAACGTTTGCCACCTCGGCCACCGATGCGATCGATGGGAATCGTCCGGTGACCTTCACCCCTCCTTCCGGCTCGGTCTTCCCCTTGGGTAGTACGCTGGTCGTGGCCACGGCCGAGGACGACTCGGCCAATGTAGGCGTCTCGTCCTTCTACGTGAGGGTTGTCGATACGACGCCGCCAACCTTGAGCCTTCCGGCGGACCTTGTCCTCGAGGCAACCAGTCCGGCCGGAGCGCCCGCGAGCTTCGCCGTGTCCGCCACCGATCTGGTCAGTGGAGAGGTCGGCGTGAGTCTCGATCGGCAGCCCGGGTCAATCTTCCCTTTTGGGGCGACGAGCGTTACCGCCATAGCCCAGGACGATTTCGAGAATGTGGCGACCGGAAGCTTTCTTGTGACGGTGCGCGACACCGTTCCGCCGGCGCTGACGACGGTACGGGCCTCGCCCGCGGTCCTCGCCGTCCCCAACCATGCCATGATTCCCGTCACCGTGTTCGTGGAGGCCAGCGATGCAGGCGATGCCGCACCACGGGCGCGCATCGTCTCCGTGACCAGCAATCAACCCGACAATGGTCGCGGTGATGGCAACACGGCCGGCGATTGGGAGATCACGGGCGACCTCGGCGTCAATCTGCGGGCGGAGCGTTCCGGGGTGCTGGGCGACCGTATCTACACGATCGTGGTCGAGTGCACCGATGCGAGCGGCAACAGCAGCCGCGCTGCGACTACGGTGATCGTTCCGCGCGGATGAGTTGGCTAGCCCGCCTACTTCACATCACAGACAATGATTCTTCCTGGATCACAGAGCGCACGGAGCTCCGACACAGAGGCCACCGAGGAGAAATCCTCCACGCCGAACTTTCGGCGTAGCGTTGGTTCGATTGTCATCCGCCGTAAACCTCCCGCATACCGTGTGGCCTCCCGCTGCCTCGGTGTCGGGGCTCCGTGTACTCTGTGAAGCCGGTTTGGGTTGTTTATGTGGTGAAACTTGCGGGCTAAAGGGGCAATGGCGTCCGTCGCCATTGCCTTGACTCCCGGTGGGTCAGCTCAGCTTGCGGAGCAACGTCAGACGGCCGATCGGCAGCCACTCGGCGACGAGGATGTCGCCGTTGTGCAGGAAGATCGCGTCGTGCGGGCAGATGAATTCGCCGGGCGTGAACTGGTCGCGGCGCTGGGAGCGGCGCGAGCCGTAGCGGCCGTTGTTGGCCTTGCCGTCGCCCAGCTGGGCGATGACGCGCCAGTCGCGGTCCATCAGGCACACCTGGCTGTCGAGGTCGGGGCAGAGCATGAGGTCGCCCTTCACATCGAAGTGGCAGGGCAGACGCAGCTTCTCCGTGTCCTTCACCGTGCGCAGGTGTTTGCCGTCGAGGGAGAACACCTGCACGCGCTGGTGGCTGCGGTCGGCGACCACGACCACCGGTTGCGCGCCGCGGGTGTCGACGCACAGGCCGTGCGGGGAACGCAGCAGGCCGTCGGCCGCCTCGACGCCTTCGGTCGGGTTGGGCCCGGGCTGGCCGATCTCGCCGAGGAAGCGGTTGTTGGCGTCGTAGCGCAGGATGCGGTGCGAACCGTAGCCATCGGCCACGAAGTAGCTGCCGTCGGGGGCGAAGGCGCAGTTGGTCGGGATGTAGTTGATCGGCGCGGCCGCGTAGGCCGGGTCCTCGGTCGGGTAGAACTTGGTCCACACGATCTCGCCCGCGAGCGTGGTCTTCACCGTGCAGCTGCGGTTGGTGTCGCAGTGGTAGAGGTACTCGGTGTTGCCCTCGCGGCGGATATCGAGGCCGTGGGCCCCGCCCCGGTACTCGGAGCCGAAGGTGCGCACAAACTTGCCTTGGGCGTCATAGACCGCGACCGCCTCGGGCCGCATGCTCGACTTGCCCACGGTGTGGGCGACATAGATGAACCCGTTGGCATCCTGGGCGAGGCCGTGGGTGTCGCCCCAGACGAGGCCGGCGGGCGGCAGCAGCCAGTCGTGCACCACCTCGTAGGTGTGGGCGCCGGACCCGGTGATCGGGAGGCGCGAACCGGCCTTGTCGGCGGCGCGGAGCAGGGTGGGACCCGCGGCGGCGGCGCCGAGGGCGAGCGTGGACTGGGCGAGGAACTGACGTCGGGTGGTCATGGGAAAGGCGCGAATCGGGCGAAGCCGTCGTCGGTTGGGACGCGGCTTGGGGTTTGCCGAAGCGTTGCCGCGGTGCCTGCCCGGCGGCAACGTCAAATCGATGCGGCGCGCGGTCGCGGCTGCGATCGACGTGCGTGTACAAGGCGGAGCCGCGACCGTGTTGCGGTCGCGGCTCCCCGCGGCTGCCCGCCTCAGTATTCGAGCGTGTACGAGGCCGTGGCCTGGCGCCCGAGGCTGTAGTAGCCGCTTCCCTCGATGAAGATGTCGTCGAGCGCGTTCTTGATCGCGGCGCGCACGGTGTGCCTGACGCGATCGCCGGTTCGCCAGCCGTAGCCGAGCGAGAGATCAAGTACGCCCCCCGATTCCGCCTTCAGATTGTTGCGCAGGTCGGCCGCGGTGGGCGTGACGGCCTGAAGCCGATAGCCGCTTTGTTCGCGATAGGCCGCGTTGACACTCAGGCCCTTCAAGGCTCCGGACGGCACGCGGTAGCTGGCACCGATCGCGTAATTCCATTCCGGCGTGCGCACCAGCTTCAGGCCCTCGCGCCAGGCGTCGAGGCTGCGGATGTACCGGGCATCGACCACGCCGCCCGAGAGACGGAACGAGAGGGCGTCGGTGAGCCGGCCGTTGGCGTACAGTTCGTAGCCCTTCGAACGATCCAGACCGCCGGCGACGAACTCCGGCTTGTCGCTCGGGCTGTCGAGGTCGCTGTCGAAGTCGGGATTCCGGATCCGGATGTTCTGGCGTTCGATGTTAAAGTAGCTCGCGCCCACATCGAGGCGGTCGCCCAGTTTGGTGCGAACGCCGAACTCGTAGCCGCTGCCGCGCTCGTTGGGCATCGGCTCTCCCGTGTGGGAGTAGATGTCGCCCTTGGGGTTGAACGACGTCGCATGGCTGCCGTAGAAGACAGTGCGGCTGGTGAAGTTGTAGTTCAGGCCCACGTTGTAGGTCGTGTCATCGACTTTCGACGACGTCTCGCCCGTCACGGTGGTCTTGTCGGGGCTCAGGCGGTCCGTGATCACGGTCTTGGCGATATCGTGACGACCGCCGACCATGAGCAGGAGCTTGTCGTCGAAGAGCCGGGCGCGATGCATCAGGAAAACGCCGGAGATGTCATACTCGAGCGTCCGGTTTTCCTGCAGCCACGTGTAGTACTCCGGTGTGTCCCGGTAGTTGATCGCGGTGTTGAAGAGCGGCAGCGGCACGGTGCGCGGTCCATGCAGGGAGCCGGCATCGTTGGTGTAGTTGGGCACGGGCCCGGTTCCGTAGGAAACGAGATGGACGTCGTTCCGGTTACCGCGCGCGGCCCGCTCCGACACGCGTCCGTCGACCTGGTTGGAATGATCGAACGTGATGAGGGTGGAGTGCTTTACCCTCCCCGTCGTGAAATCGACCGTCAGGTCGGCCTGCAGATTCTTCGCGTCGTAGGGCAGCTGCCGCCAGAACGGTGCCGGCACACTGTTCCAGCGGGTGAACTCCCGGGTGACCGGATTCACGAGGATCGTCGAACCGCCGAACGCCGTGTAGTCGTAATCCTGCGTGGTCTTGGAATCGTTGTAGGCCAACCGCAGGTTCACTTGGGACGAGAACTGATGGATGGCCGTCAGGTTGAATGTCTTCAGCACCCGGTCGCTGTACGTGGTGGGTCCCAGCGTGTTGATCCAGCCGTATTGGGCCATGAAGTCGGTGGCGAACTCCCCGGTGTACTTGTTGTTCGTGCCGTCCACGAGATCGCGACCGTCGAGGCGCACATCCGTCACCGGACGCCCGCGGTTGTTGCGGCGGAACATGTACTCGTACTCCAGCAGGACCTCGGTCTTGGGGTTGAACCGGTGGCGCAGCACGGCGCCGACATTCTTCGTGCGCTCGAAGGTGAACATCTGGTCGAATTCGCGATCGAGGTAGGAGCCGGCGACGAGCAGGCCGGTCCGGGCGCCGAGCGCGAGGTTGTGCTCGGCCTGGACGCGGAACGTACGATTCTCGCCCGCCTCGAGGATCACCTTGCCCGACGTGGTGCCGAGGACGGGTCGCTTCGAGATGTAGTTGATCACACCGCCGGGCTCGCCCCGGCCGTAGATGGCGGCGTAGGGGCCCTTGATGACCTCGACCCGCGAGACGAGGGTCTTGTCGATCACGCCGTTGCGATAGAAGCCGTTGCGCAGCTGGTAATATTGCGAGAAGCCGCGAATGGCGTTGCCCGAACCGGCGCCGGTGTAGGATTCAAGGCCGGACACATTGCCGACCTGGGACAGCACCTCGCCGACGTCGCTGACGATGAAGTCGTCCATGAATTCGGACGTCAGCACGTCCAGCGAGAAGGGCAGCTCCTGCAGCGGCACCGCCACGCGGGTTCCGCCGGAGGACTGGTTTACCGACCACAGGCTGTTTTCGCCGGAGGCGCGGACTTCGAAGGGGTTGAGGGCGATGACGTCGTTGTCCGCGTTCTGCGCGGACGACGGTAGGGAGCTTGCGAATACAAAGGCGGCGGCGCCGCGGACGAGGGAGGTAAGTTTCGAAAGAGGGTGGGGTGAAGCGGTGTTCATGCGGGGTGGGGTTGGGTTGCCGGGTTCCGGGCTGGTTGCCGCGACGCGTCCGGTTGCTCCGGAAAGGCGCGGCGATCGATGGACGATGCCGAAGGCTTTGCCGCCGTTAACCGGGACGGCCGCGAAGGGGGTTCCCTCCAGCATGCGCGCCAAGGCCTCCCCGGCCGACAGACGGCCCCGGACCGCGCGGGTTTTCACCTCCTGGGATACGTCGACGGAGATCAGCACTTCCACGTCGCCCTGCCGGGCCATCGTCTTGAGCGTCTCGCCTGCATTGCCCGCAGGGATGTCGTAGTCCCTCGGCTCGGTCTGCGCCCACGCCGCTGCCATCACTGCGTGACAAAACACGAGTGTCGTCAGCCACACGAGGGGCATACGGCGCTGGCTTGGCATCAACGGACGGGGGCGGTCGCTTTATCCGGGGGTACATTCGCCCGCTAAGACACCCCGGGGATCAGGAATGACTAAATCGATTTGTTCGGGGGGAGGGGCTGGGTGGATGAGCGCGCGGGGAGTGGCATCCGGGTGGAGCGGCGGCGCAGGGGGAGCGTTCTTGTCGCGCCCCGCAGTGCGCATCCAGAGTGTGGATACGTTTTGGGGATCACGGCTTCTTGCGCAGGACGATCTTGGAGGTTCCGAACCGCTCGGCCTCGATCTCCTGCGTCACCTGGAGCAGCTCGACGAAGCCGTCGAGATTGCTGGGTCGAAGCGCCCCGGTGATCTGCCGCCCGGAGAGTTCGGGATCGCCAATCACGAGCTGGGTGTGGTTCCGGCGGTTAAATTCGAGGATCACATCGGACAAGGGCGTGCCGGTGAACTCCACGAGCTCGTCCTTCCATGAAAGCTTCTGCGCCACCCTTTCCGCTGAGTAGGGAGCAATGACAAGGGCGCCGGCTGGGCCGTGGACAGGCACGAGCACGCCTTGTCCGGCTTCCAGCAGGTGAGCCGTTCCCACATCGGCGGCGGCCGGGAGGCGTTCATGCTTGGGCGGCTCAAGGCGGATGCGTCCCTCGGTCACGAACACCTCCAGGTGTGCGTTGGAGAGCGAAACATTGAACGCCGTGCCGACGGCCGTCACTTCGCCGCCTCCTGCCCGCACGATGAAGGGCCGGCTGGGATCCTTGGCCACGGTGAAGTAGGCTTCGCCCGCAACCAACTGCAGCACCCGCTGCGCCCGGTCGAATTGGAGGGTCACCTGGGCTCCGCGGTTGAGTTCCATCACCGAGCCGTCCTCGAGGACGTGACGTTCGTAGGAGAGTGCGGGTTCACTGGCCGGGACGCGGGTCACGCTCGCCGCGCGGCGTGGTTCCTCCGGGGCGGGCCAGATCCAGAGGCCCAGCACCAGGGCCGCGGCGGCGGCCAGCATCCATCCCCACGGCTTTGCGCCGGCGCGTCGGGCGGAAGGGGTGAGCAGCAAATCGGGGTTGGGCTCCGGGGCGTGCAGAGGGCGCCACTCCACCATGACATCCATTTGCCTGAACAGGGTCTGCAGTTCGGAACAGATCTCCGCGTGCCGCGGGTCTGCCGCCAACCACGCAAAGAACGCATCCTGCTGTTCGGCGGTGAATCCGGCGTCGCGCAGGGCAATCCACTCGGATGCCTCCCGGCGCATGCGCTCGCGCTCGGCGGGGGTGGAGGAGTCGTGGCCGGCGCTCATGCGGAGTCTCTTTCGCCAAACCGCCTTACGTACTCGGCGCACTTGTTGATCCCGATGGAAATTTGAGCGTTCACGGTGCGCGGGGACAGGTTCAGCTTCTGGGCAATCTCGGCCTGGGTAAGCCCGTAGACTTTGCGCAGCGTAAAGATCTGGCGGCAGCGGTCTGGCAGTTCCTGGATGGCGCGAGTCAGGATCTCCAGTTCCTCGTAGCGCGCCACGGTTTCCTCCACCCCGGCACACTCGTCGAGGAAGTCGGTGACATCCACCGCCGCCAACGCGAACTCCCCGCGCACCTTCGCGCTTCGCACCGCGTTGAGGGCGAGGTTGCGGGCCGTGGCAAACAGGAAGGCTTTCGGCGTCTTGATCGCGGAGGTCTGCCGTAGCCGCAGGATGCGCAGATAGGCTTCCTGGATGATGTCGTTGACCACCACGTGCGTGCCGAACTGGCTCTGCAGCCAGGCGCGCAACAGGGCTTCATGCGGAAACAGGTTTTCCGCAAACCAACGGCCTTCTTCGGAGTTCTCGGGGGGCACGGGATAGGGCGAACGGGTAAGGGGGCATTACAGGAGACACCCTCGACCCTTCCGATGACTAGAACGATTTTTGGAAAATATTCGCTGCGGCCTCAGAAGGGCGATCGACGTTTCCCCTCGAAAGAAGGCGGATGGTCCGCCATGGACTTGCGTGCGAAACGGACGCGCACTCGGCGATCGGGCGCGTCTCGAACGAACACCCACCATGACCCTCACCTTCAAGTTCCTGTGCGTTGTGTTCGTTGCCTTGATGGGCGGGTCCATCGTGGTCTCCGCCGCAGAACCGTCCCGGCCGAACGTGATCCTGATCATCTCCGACGATCAGGGCTATGGGGACTACGGGTTCATGGGCAATGCCCAGGTGCGCACGCCCCATCTGGACCGCATCGCCGCCGAGAGCCTGCTCTACACCCGCGGCTACGTCATGCCCGTGTGTTCGCCTTCCCTCGCGAGTCTGCTCACCGGCCAGCTTCCGCATGCCCACGGCATCACCGGCAACGATCTTCTGGGCGCCAAGACCCGCCGGGGCCAGCGTGATGCACTGGCGGCACAGCTGCTGGGCAACACGCTTCTGCTGCCCAAGGCCTTGACCGAGGCCGGCTACTTGACGTTCCAAACGGGCAAGCTCTGGAACACGACGTACCGCGATGTCGGCTTCACCCATGGCATGACCGACACGGCCGGACGCCATGGCGACGCCGGGCTGGAGATCGGTCGCAAGGGCATGAAGCCGATCTACGATTTCATCGCGATGGCCCGGGCGGAACAGAAGCCGTTCTTCATCTGGCATGCCCCGCTCTTGCCCCACGATCCGCACACCCCGCCCGAGGATCTCTACGCCAAGTACCAGGGCAAGGGCCCCACGCCCGCCGCCGAGAAATACCATGCGATGGTCGAGTGGTTCGATCGCACGACGGGCGAGCTGGACGCCTATCTGGAAGCGAACGGACTGAAGGAAAACACGGTCATCCTCTACCTGGCGGACAACGGCTGGGACGCCGCCCGCGGATATCAGGGCAACCGGGCCAAACTCTCTCCCTTCGAGACGGGCATCCGCACGCCGATCTTCGTTCGTTGGCCGGGCCGCATCGAGCCGCGGCGTGACGACGAGACCCTCGCGTCCATCATCGATCTGGCCCCGACCATCCTCCACCTCACCGGCGTGAAGGCGCCGGGCAATCTGCCCGGGCTCGTGCTGACGGACCGTGCCGCGATGACGACGCGAACCACCGTCCGGGTCGAAGCCTACATGCACGACATCGTGGACCTCGCTGACCCAAGGAAGAGCCTCACGTCCGAGGTCGTCATCGACGGATGGTGGAAGCTGATTGTCCCGGGTTCGGCTCAGCCAGACCGACCGTTTGCCGGCCGCCCCGACGGGATCGCCCTCTTCGATCTGAAGGCCGATCCGCTCGAGCAGACCAATGTGGCCGGGAATCATCCTGAGGTTGTTGCGCGGTTAAGCGCGTTGCGCACACCAGCGCTGCGTTGACGCCAGTCCGTGCGGTCGCGGGTCCCAGGCTGAAAATTCATCTACACTCACTAAGGTGAATGACGCACTTGGCGGTTGTCTTTCCAGCCGCAGCGATTTGTTTTTTCGTCTCCGTTCCCCTTCGGAGACCTACCCTCATGTCACTTCGTCTTGCCTCAGGTGGAGTGGCCATCGTCTCGGTGGCTGCGTTGTTTGCCCAGCTCGGTTGCGGCCGCAAGTCCGCGGACGCGCCTGCCCCCGCCGTGAAGGCGGTGGCCGCCGCCCCGGCCGCCCCGGCGCCGGCGCGACTCTCCTTCAACGAGCACATCCAGCCCGTCCTTGCCGAGTACTGCTATCATTGCCACGGGGCCGACGCCGGTTCGCGCAAGGCCGACCTGCGGCTCGACCGGGCGGAGTTTGCCTTCAAGCCGGCGGAGAGCGGCAAGGTCGCGATCGTGCCAGGCAAGCCCGACGAAAGTCCGCTGGTGGCGCGCATCACGTCGACCGACGAGAAGGTGCGCATGCCACCACCTGAGGCGCACAAGACCTTGCGGCCCGACCAGATCGCCCTCCTGCGCCAGTGGGTCGCCGAGGGCGCGGAGTACGAGGAGCACTGGGCCTTCGTCACGCCGGAGCGACCGGCCCTTCCGGCGGTCGGTGCCGACTACGCCGCGTGGGCGCGCACGCCGGTTGATCGTTTCCTCGCGGCGGCCCTCGAGAAGGCCGGCCTCAAGCCCTCCGCCGAAGCCGACCGCCGCGCTTTGATCCGCCGGGTCTCGCTCGACCTCACGGGTCTCGTGCCGACGCCCGAGGAGGTCGAGGCCTTCGTCAACGATCCCGCCCCCGACGCCTACGAGAAACTCGTCGACCGGCTGCTCGCCGATCCGCGCTGGGGCGAGCACCGGACCCGGTACTGGCTCGATTACGTGCGCTACGCCGACACCCACGGCCTGCACTTCGACAACTACCGTGCGATCTGGCCGTACCGCGATTATGTGATCCGTGCGTTCAACGCCAACAAGCGGTTCGACACCTTCGTGCGCGAGCAACTGGCCGGCGACCTCCTGCCGGCCCGCACCTTCGATGAGCTCATCGCCACCGGATTCGTGCGGAACAACATGACCACGAACGAGGGCGGCACGATCACCGAGGAGGTCTACATCAACCAGACTCGGGATCGCGTTGAAGCCTTCGGCGCCACCTTCCTCGGGCTTACGACGGGTTGCGCCGCGTGCCACGACCACAAGTTCGACCCGCTCACCCAGCGCGACCACTACAGCCTCGCCGCGTTCCTCGGCAACACGCTGGAGAAGCCGTGGGACCTCAACATTGCCGAGCCCGAGCCCGTGCTGCGCCTGCCCAAGCCCGAGAGCGAGCCGACCGCCCGCCTCGTGCTCGAGAAACGCGCCGACCTGCTCGCCAAGCTCGCGCCGCTCCGCGCCGCCGCCCGCGATCGGGTCGGCGCCTGGCTCGCCTCCGGCCAGAAGCCCCAGCCGGTCGCCACCGACCAACTCGAGCTCCGCCTCCGCCTCGACGAGGGCCGCGGCGATGTCGTGCGCAACACCGCGCCCGGCGCCGCCCTCACGGAGTTCAAGGCCGACACCAACCCGCTCATCTGGGGCGAAAACTCCTGGCTGTGGCCGTCCATGCGCATGGATATCTTTACGCGCATCCGGCTCGGTGCGCTCGGAGATGTCGAGGCCAACGAGGGTTTTTCCGCCGGATCCTGGATCTACCTGCGCGCCAGCCCGGGCGGCGGAGTCCGCACCGGCACGGGCAACGGCTCGCTGCTCGCCCGCATGGGCGACCCCTCGGTCAACAAGGGCGCCGGTTGGGACATTTATCAGGAAGGCACGCAGTTCATCGTCAATCTCACCGCCGAGGTGGAGCCTCCCGAGGCCGGCCCGGCCGAACCTGCCGGGGTCATCAACCCGCGTGCCGAGCAGGCGCCCAAGCCGCGCCGCGGCATCCAGGTGGTCACCCGCGACGCCCACGCACGCGACGAGTGGCACCACGTCTTCTTCACCTACGACGGCTCGCGCCGCGCTCAGGGCGTGCGCATCTTCGTCAACGGCAAGCCCGTTGCCACCGAGATCCGGCTGAACAACCTCGGGGCCAACGACTCGATCCGCACGCCGGCGCAGATGCAGCTCGGACGCCGTGACGACGTCCTCCCGATGCGCGAAACGCGTTTCCAGGACGTTCGCTTCTACCGGCGTACGCTTTCGCCCGAAGAAGTGCAGCGCCTGCCCTTCGAAGACCTGGCCAGCGAGATCGTCGCCCGCCAGCCGGATCCGGCCAAGTGGACGACTGACGAGGCCTTCGTCGTCGCGGAACGGTTCTACCTCGGGCAGAAGGATGCGGAGGCCATGGCCCTCGCCACGGCCGTAGCGAACCACGATGCGGCCTTCGCCGCCCTCACCGCCGGTGGCGAAGCCACGCTCATCGCCCTCGAGAAACCGACGCCGGCCTACGCCGACATCCTCAAGCGCGGCGACTACTACGCGCGCCAGGAGCGGATCGAACCCAGCGTGCCGCACTTCCTGCCGCCGCTGCCCGAAGGCGCGCCGCGCAACCGCCTCGGCCTCGCCGAATGGCTGCTCGCGCCCTCGCATCCGCTCTTCACCCGCGTCACCGTCAACCGCATGTGGCAGGAGGTGTTCGGCCGCGCCCTCGTCGGCAGCACCGGCGACTTCGGCATCATCGGTGACCGTCCGTCTCACCCCGACCTGCTCGACTGGCTCGCGGTCGAGTTCCGCGAGAGCGGCTGGGATGTGAAACGTTTCTACAAGCTGCTCGTCACGTCCGCCGCGTACCGCCAGACCGCCCAGGTCTCCCCGGACCGGCTTGCGGCCGACCCCGACAACCGCCTGCTTTCCCGCGGTCCGCGTTTCCGCATGGATGCGGAGATGCTGCGCGACAACGCGCTCGCCGTCTCCGGCCTGCTCGTGGCGAAGCAGGGCGGCCCCTCGGTCAAACCCTACCAGCCGCCCGGCATCTGGGAGGAGGTGGCGATGCCCGAGTCCAACACCGGCGTCTACAAGCCCGGCACCGGTGAGGATCTGTATCGACGCAGCCTCTACACCTTCTGGAAACGCGCCTCGGCGCCGCCGAGCATGGAGACCTTCGACGCGACCTCGCGCGAGGTCGTCTGCACGCAGCGCGCGCGCACCAACACGCCCCTGCAGGCCTTGGTCACCATGAACGATCCGCAATGGGTCGAGGCGGCGCGCAAGTTCGCCGAGCGTGCCCTCAAAGCCGCGCCCGAACGCGAACGCCGGCTCGATTTCATGGCCCGCACCGCGCTGGGCCGTCCGCTCGAGGCGCGGGAGATCGCCGTCCTCGAACGCGGGCTTACAACCTTTGACACCCGGTACCGCGAGGCTGCCGACGATGTGAAGGCCCTCCTCGCCGTCGGCGAATCGTCCGTCGATCCGTCGCTTGCCCCCGCTGAGATCGCCGCGTGGACCCTCGTGGCCAGCCAGTTCCTCAACCTCGACGAATTCCTTTCCAAATAAGGCCATGCACGACGACCACGATCTTTGCTCCGACCACTGCGGCGACCATCCGACCGTCTGGGACCTCCCGCACGTGCCGCTGGGCCTCAAGCGCGAGTGGCTCGAGCTGGAAACCCGCCGCCACTTCCTCGGCCGCGGCGTCAAGGCCCTCGGCTGGGCCGGCCTCGCCTCGATCCTCGGCCGCACCGCGCCGAACCTTTTGGCGAGTTCGCCGTCCGCTCCGGCCGCCGCAGCCCTGCCGCCCGGCGTGCCGCACTTCGCCCCCAAGGCCAAACGCGCCATCTACCTCTTCATGGCAGGCGCGCCGTCCCAGTTTGAAACCTGGGACTACAAACCCGGCCTCACCGCCATGGTGGATCAGGACTTGCCGGAATCCGTGCGCGGCGGCCAGGTGCTCACCGGCATGACCGCCAGCCAGGCGCGTTTTCCCATCGCGCCGAGCGTGTACAAGTTCGCCCGGCACGGCAAAGCCGGCCACTGGGTCTCGGAACTCTTCCCGCACACGGCGAAGATCGCCGACGAGATCTGCCTCATCAAATCGCTCTACACCGAGGCGATCAATCACGAGCCCGCCATCCTGCAGATCACCACGGGCAACATGTTCTCGGGCAAGGCCTCCCTCGGGGCTTGGCTCTCCTATGGGCTCGGCGCGGTCAACGACGAGCTGCCGACCTTCGTGGTCATGACCTCGAAGATGCCCGTCCGCCAGAACGTGCAGGCGCTCTCGAACCGCCTGTGGTCGTCCGGTTTCCTCTCGCCCAGCCACGCCGGTGTCGCGCTCCGCGCGGGCAATGATCCCGTGCTCTACATCAACAACCCCAAGGGCATCGACGGTGACCTGCGCCGCGCGATGATCGACGGCGTCAACGATCTCAACCGCGACCTCTTCGAGCGCGTGGGCGATCCGGAGATCAACGCTCGCATCGCCCAGTACGAGATGGCGTTTCGCATGCAGACGTCCGTGCCCGAGCTTACGGATTTTTCGGACGAGCCCGCCTCGACGTGGGATCTCTACGGGCCCAAGGCCCGCGAGCCCGGCACCTTCGCCTACAACTGCCTCATGGCCCGCCGCCTCGCCGAACGCGGGGTGCGGTTTACGCAGATCTTCCTGCGCAGCTGGGACCAGCACGGCAACCTGCCGAACAACATCCGCACCCTCTGCGAGGACTCCGACCAGCCGACCGCCGGCCTCATCACCGACCTCAAGCGCCGCGGTCTCCTCGACGACACCGTGGTCATCTGGGGCGGCGAGTTTGGCCGCACCGTTTACTCGCAGGGTGTGCTCCGCCCGGACAACTACGGCCGCGACCACCACCCGCGCTGCTTCTCCATGTGGATGGCCGGTGGTGGCGTGAAGCCCGGGGTGAGCTACGGCGAGACCGATGATTTCTCGTACAACATCGTCCGCGATCCCGTCCACGTGCGCGACCTGCACGCGACCATCCTGCACCTGTTCGGGCTCGATCACAATCGGCTCACCTTCAAGTTCCAAGGCCTCGACCAGAAGCTCACGGGCGTCGTGCCCGCCAAAGTCATTAATGGACTCCTCGCCTGATTCGCGCATGACCCCCAACACATCGGCAGGGTGGAGGCGCGGGTCCCTCCGTGCATTTCCCGCGGGCGGATGGATCGTGAGCCTCGCGCTGGCGTTGCCCGCTGCCGCCGAGCCGACGTTCTACGCGGAACGCATCGCCCCGCTCTTCGACCAGCACTGCGTCTCATGCCATGGCCCGGAAAAGGCCAAGGCCGAGCTGCGTCTCGACACCTTCGAGTGGACGATGAAGGGCAGCGATGCCGGCAAGGTGGTGGCGGGTGGCGACATCGCCGACAGCGAACTCTTCCGCCGCATCACGCTGCCGCACGACCACGAGGACTTCATGCCGACGGACGGCAAACCGCCGATGGAGCCGGACGAGGTGAAGCTCGTCGAGCTGTGGATCCAGCGCGGTGCTTCGCCCACCGCCCCGCTGACGGAGTTTGCCGATGCGCCCGTGCCGCGCCGTTTCCGGACGATCGAGCCACTGGCTCCCGACTGGCAGCCGCGCGCGGCGGAGATTGCGCGTCTGGCCCGGGAACTTGGGATCAAGCTCGTGCCACGCTCCCGCTTCGCGACGGATGGTGTCGTTGTCCGGACGGCCAGTGCACCTGCGGCCGTGGATGACGCGACCCTCGCCCGCCTCGCGCCGATCGCCGATCTGATCGTGGAGGTGGAACTCGCCCGCACGCGGGTGACGGATGCTGGCCTCGCCACCCTCGCCACCTTTCCCAACCTCCGCGCCATTGATCTGACCCGCACCAAGATCACCTCCGCCGGAGTGAAGGCCCTGGTGCCGCTTGCGAAGTTGGAGGCGTTGAATCTGACGGACACGGCGGTCGACGATGCGGCGAGCGCGACGCTGGACTCGTTGCCCGCCCTGAAACGCGTCTGGCATTTCGGCTCCCGCATTTCGCCCGACCAGCCCTGAAGCCGGGCGGGCGGAGGTTCAGGGAAGCTTGAGCTTGCCGTCGCGAAGGCGCGCCGCGTAAGCGTCGATCGCCGTTTCGGGAACGAGGAACTTCCATCCGTCGACGGCGCGCTGGAGTAAGAACGTTTTTCGCAGAGTTGGTCTATTTGCGAGGTGGAAGTACGCCGCGAGTTGCACGAAGTCCCCGCTTCCTGCCGGCACCGGAACCTTGATGGGATCACCGAAGAATTGAACGGCCTCCACGTTGAGCGAGCTGGCGATGAGGTGGGCGACCAGTCTTTCCGGGGTGCCAAAGAACGACGTTGCTTCCGCAGACTGCGCCGAGAGCAGGGCCCTCGCCTTCGCTTGCGTTGCGGCGGTGTCGAAGCTGAGCCCAGCACTCATCACATCGAGATTACGATGCGTGCCCGCCCAGAGCATCGTGATCATCGCATCGGTCGGAGAAGCGCGTCCCACTGGCCGCCAATCGGCCGCGGGAATACTTGGGTGCAATCCGAGTGGCGTGCTCGGAGCGATTGTTGGAGTGGCTGCGGTTTGTTTGAGTGTGGCGATTTCACTCCGGAGCTTAGTCAAGGCCGCCCTATCCTCGCGCAGACGTTGTAGTTCGTGAACCGGGATTCTCGTCGGGACGTCTTCAGCGCGGTTGTTTAAGTCGACGGATCTCCCTTCGCGGGCGGCCGACACTTCGGATTCCAAATCGGAGGTTACCTTTGCCTGCCAAAACAGGAGGGCGGCACTCGCCAGCGCGAGTAAACCCGCCGACCACCAAAGCGTAAGGGACTTGCTCATGGTTAGAACCAGACTGCTGCAGCGATTTGTTCCGCGGAAGGGTTGGGGGCAACATTGTAGAGGATCGGAAGGGTGAGCCGGGTGTTGACTGGCAGGCCATCCTTCATCCCGGCGCGAAACTTCCATTTGCCAACGGCGTCTGCGGCGGAGGTCTCCAGCGCACCGAAGGCGGCTTCATTAAGCGCGGGCGAGGACGCGAGGTCGGAGCGGCGGATGTCGCCTTCCGGCGTGACGATCTTCGAATCTCGTGCACGCACATCGTGCACGTTGCCATCGCGATCGACAACGAAATCGACGACGACTTCGCCGCCATACCCAAGTTGACGCAAAGCGAACGGGTAGACCGGACGAGCTTGGAAACGAGGCGCAGGCCTGGAGTCGAGTTCGCGCACGTTCAGAATCGGTCCCGAAAGCGGCGGGGGCGGGGTGGTGGACGCGACGGACGTCTGTGCAGAGCGAGCGTACTGAGCGCGCAATGCGGCTGCCTCGGCGGCGAGGCGGGTAAACTCCGCGTCGTCGCGACGGAGGTCCGCGAGTTCGGCTGCGAGCCCGGCGTCGATGGCGATGGTGTCGTTGCTCTGTCCGTCGGCGAGTGTCTGAGCCGGGGTGGATTGCAGATTCGCCAGTTCGGCACGCAGCGCGGCGTGCGTATCGGCCTGAATTAGGTAACCTGCGCCGCCAATGACAGCAACCGAGGCGGCGGCGAGGGCGGGAACTTTGGGCAGGCTCATAAAGGAAAGCAGGGAAGAGGTGGCGGCGCCTCCGCTGCCGAGGGCCGCGGCGGTGACGGTGGCGCCGAGCGACGTGGGTGCGCCGGCGACGGCATAGGTTGCGAGAGCCGTGCCGAGTGCGGCCGTGGTTGAGGTGAAGCCCTGGCTGGCCAGACGGACGCGCAGTTTATCCAAGGCGCGATCGACGCGCATGCGCGCTGCGTTTTCGCTCAGATGGAGGCGCTCGCCGATGGCCGCATAGTCGCGGCCATCAAAGTAGCGGAGCAGGATTGCGTTACGGTCGGCGGAGTTGAGATCCGCAAGCGCTTCGTCGAGGACGGGACCGAGGTGTGTCCAGGCGGAGGCACCGTTGTTTTCGTTGGCATGCATCGAATCGGACTCCCTTTCGCGCCGTCGACGGCGCTGTTCTGCACGGATGAGTTTCGACGCGGCGAAGCGCGTACTCGTGAAAAGCCAACCGACGAGCACTTGGTGTCCGGAGAGCGCGCGGGCTTTGCGGGCGAGATCGACAAATACGAGCTGGGTGACGTCCTCCGCCAGATGCACATCGCCATTCGTCTGACGCAGCGCGGCCGAGTAGACCAGATTCAGATGCCGGTGGACCAGTTCGGCGAAAGCGTCCTCCGAGTGATCGCAGGCGTAAAGGCGGAGCAATTCGGCGTCATCCTTCATGGCGGTTCATTTTCTAGCACCCGCCCAACGCGAAATCGCACAAAAAATCGAGTGTTCGTCGGATGAATGGCCGCGGCGCCAGGCGAAGAGGAGTTGGTGCTACACATCCACCGACGGTTGCGGACCGTAAGAAAGCTGATCCCGTAGCATCACCTACCATTATGAAGAGCCTTCCTCTGTTCCTTTCCCTGACTCTCCTCGGCAGCACGGCCCTCGCCCAAGGCAGCCGCACTTTCCGGCCCGCCCTGCTTGAAACGGTCTCGGCGACCTATAGCGTATCGTCCAGCGAAGACCTTGATGATGGCCGCTTTCAGGCCGGTGAAGTTGGCGTCGATCGCTTCGACGTCAGTCTGACGGGCAGCGCCGCATGGGCTGCCGCCAAAGGTCAGTTTCTTTATGGTCTCGCCTACAGCCGGACGGAGCTCGATGCGGACGTCGGCATGACCCTGCCGGAGACGCTGCAGGAGTTATCCCTTTCGCTTGGTTTGCGGCGGGAGTTGTCGGCCAACTGGGGCCTGTCGGCCTTCCTGCGGCCCGGCCTCTACGGTGACTTCGAGGAGATCGATGGCGATTCGTTCAACGTGCCCGTGCTGCTGCTGACCTCTTATCGCGAATCGGCGGAGCGTACGTGGTTCTTCGGGATCAATGCCAACGCGTTCTCCGACAACCCGGTCCTGCCCGCCTTCGGCGTCCGCTGGCAGATTTCGCCCGACTGGACCTTCGACCTTGGGTACCCGCGCACCACGCTGTTCCGGGTGGTGGATCAAAGTCTGCGGGTCGGACTCGTCCTCAGCGCCCAGGGCGGCAACTACCGCATCACGGAAACCCTCGGCGTGCCGGCCCCCGGCGTGCGTCGCCTCGCCAACACCTACCTCGATTACAACGAGTTTCGCGGTGGTTTCCGCATGGAGAAAAGCGTGGGTTCCTCGTTCACCCTCGACGCGGAAGTCGGCGCGCTGATCGAACGCGAGTTCGACTTCTACGATCGCGATTACGAACTCGACGGCAGCGGCGGCTTCTACGCCACCCTGGCCCTCCGAGGCCGCTTCTGATCATCACCCCGCCCGCCGCCGCCCCCTGATGCCGTATTCGTTTCCGGATACCAATGTTCGTATTGCGAACATTGGCGTTTGGGCCTGGGACGGAGAGGTGGGGCGTGAGGGAGGGGGCTGGGGTGGTCAGCGGTTCAACCACCAGATGCTGGCGTTGAGTGCGGTGGCGAAGGTCACCCAGGCGACGTAGGGCAGCCAAAGCAGGCCGGCGACGCGGTCGAGACGGAGAAAGGCGCGCAGGATGACGACCAGCAGCGTCCACAGGATCACGATCTCCACCAAGGCCAGCCCGGGGCGCATCAAGCCGAAGAACAGGACGGACCAGAGCGCATTCAGCACCAGCTGAACAAAATGCAGGCGCAGGGCGGCGCGTGCGCCGGGCAGCTCACGGCGGCGCCAAGTGCGCCAGGCGGCCACGCTCATCAGGATATAAAGGAGCGTCCATGCCGGGCCGAATACCCAGCCCGGCGGTGTCCAGGAGGGTTTGGCCAAGGTTGGATACCACGTGCGCACATGCTCCGCCGTGGCCGCGCCGCCAATTGCTGCCGCTGCGAACGATGCCGCCAAAAAACCGAGCAGGGCCAGCCAGCGTTGCACGTTCATGGTGAACAAACCCTAGCCCCAATCCGGGGCGCGGGCAAGCGATCCGGTCCGCCTTGCCCGTTCCGGCGCCGTCAGCCGGTCACGGCTTCACAAACAGGATGCAGATCGGTGCCGGCACGTTGATCACGCCCTTGGTCTGGTACGTGAGCTCGCCGGTGGCTGGGTCGACCTTGTGCACCGCCACGGTGTTGGAATCCTGACCGGCTGCGAGCAGCCAGCCGGCACCGGGGGCAAGGTTGATGTTGCGGGGAAACGCGCCGCGCACGGGCTGCACCTGCACCACCTCGAGCGCCGACGTGGCGGGATCGGCGCGGTACACGGTCACGGAGTCGTGCCCGCGATTCGAGGAGTAGACGAAGCGACCGCTCGGATGGACCAGGATCTCGGCGGCGGAGTTGAAGGACTCCCGCGCCTTCACGGACGCGCTCAAGGCCGGGACGGTGGCGAGGAGCCGCGCCGTTCCGTTGGCGGCGTCCCAGGCGTAGGTCGTGACCGAGAGCGAAAGCTCGTTGAGCAGGTAAATGAACCGTCCGTCGGGCGAGAACCGCATGTGGCGGGGGCCGCCGCCCGGGATGGACGCAGCGAAGCTGTGACGTTCGATCGCCGGCTTCTCGAGGTTGACCCGGTAGATCACGATGCCGTCCAGCCCGAGGTCAGGAATCAGGGCAAAGCGTCCGTCCGGCGAGAAGCCGCACCAATGCGGATGGGGGTTGTCCTGCCGGCGTTCAAAGACGCGCGAGCCGCCCTGATGTTCGGTGATCGTGACCGGGCCCGGCCGGCCCTCGGCGTCGAGCGGAAAGAGCCCGACCGAGCCACCGCCGTATTGCGCGGTGAGGAGAAACTTGCCCGAGGGATGCACGGCGATGTGAGCGCCGCCGCCGTCGGTGATGGGCGAGGTGCCGAGCAGCGACAAGGCACCCTCCGCGCCGACCCGGTAGGCGGCCACCACGGGTGTCTTGTCCATCGACGTGACGGCGTAGAGCCGGCCGCCCTCCGGATGCAGGGCAAGGAAACCGGGGCCCTCCGACGCGGCCGCGCGCGTGGCTGCGCTCAGCTTGCCGGTGGCGGTGTCGAAGGTGGACCGGTAGATTCCGTCGGCGCCGGGACCTCCGGTGCCGAAGTAAACGTGCCAGGTTTCGGCCTGCAGCGAGGCGGCCGAGAGAACGAAGGCGAGCGTGCGGGTGAAACGGACGAGCAGGGGTGGGGCTTTCATCGGTTTCGGTCTAGCCGGGCCCAGGCGGCGAACCAAGCCGGATTCTCACGGTCGGTCACTTGGTTGGACTGGTGTGCCGGTTGAACCGAACGAGTTGGCGCCCGTTGCGGCGCGCAGTCCATGGCTCGGGAAACAAGACGCCCCGCGGGCCGGCGCGGTTACACGGTACGGCGGGGCGGGGCGAAAATGTTAAACTCCGCGCACGCCCGGAGCATGCGCGGAGGTATGGTTCGGTTTGCAGTGCGATCAGGCCCGGGTGCGCACGGAGGCACCGGCGCCGCGGGCAAAGTGACGGCCGCCCGGGGCGAGACGCGACCGGAGGCGGTTAAGGGAGCGGTCCGAGGCGCGCTCGGCGAGGGCCGTCGCCTCCTCGATGGTGCGGTCGAAGTCGGCGGCGAGCTCGCCGGAGGGCAGGTCGACGCGGGTGGCCTCGACGATGAAGGCCGGCAGGCTGACGACGTCCGAAGCTGTATCCACAGAATCGGCACGGCTGGTGGAAAGGGCGAGCAGGGAAAGGGTTGCGAGAGCGATGATTGAGTGTTTCATGGTTGCAGAGGTAGACGCCGCCGCGCGGCGGTGGTTACAGGGCGGCGTTTTATTTCGCGCGGCGCCGGATTGGGGCGTCTGCATCCGCTTGCGCGAAGGCGGAGGAAGTTGTAGCCAGTAACTGGATACGAAACTACAGCTTGAAGCTGGAGCTGAGCTGCAGCACGGCCTGGACGATGGCGAGGGCCATGAAGCCGACGAAGAGGAAGACGGCGATCAGGACGGTGCTGGCAAAGATGCGCGAGGTGGCGTGGAGCTGGAGCGAAAGCCGGCGCTGGTAGGCGGTGGCGATCTTCTTGAGCGACGGCACGATGTTGCCGGTGTTCTCGCCGATCGCGAGCTGGTCGAGCACGAGGTCGGGGAAGCAGCCGGTGCGGGCGAGCGCGACGGAGAGCGCCTCACCTTCGAGCACGCGGTCGGTGGCGGCGCGAAACGCCTCCTGGTGCACGCGGTTCTGGATCTGTCGTTCGGTCATGCGCAGGGCCTCGGCGGCGGTGATGCCGTTCTCGAGCAGGACGGACAACGTCTGGCTGAAGGCCAGCACGGTCTGGTTGACCACGAACGGACCGACGAGGGGCAGACGCAGGGCCCAGCCGTCGGTGATGCGCCGGCCAGCGGCGCTGGCCCGCCAACGCCAGAAGGTCACGGCCCCGAAGACCGCCGCGCCGACGAGGAGGAGTCCGTAGGCCAGGGCGAAGTCGGAGAGCCCGACGAGCAGACGGGTCGACAGCGGCAGCTGGCCGCCGAGCGATGTCAGCAAACCTTGGATACGCGGCAGGAGGAAGAAGAGGAAGAACAGGATCAGCCCGCTGGCCGCCAGCATCATGAAGGCGGGGTAGGCGAGGGCGGCGACGAGCTGGCGCTGCAGCTCCTTCTGTTCGCCGAGGTGAGCGATCAGCCGGCCGAGCGTGTCGGTGAGGTTGCCCGTGATTTCGCCGGCCGCGATGAGGTTGAGGGTCGAGTCGTCGAACACCTCGGGATTGGCGGCGAGGGCCCGGGAGAGCGGGGCTCCCTCGCTGATGCGTTCCCAGAGGTCGCCGCAGAGCTGCCGGAGGGCGGGGTCCTTGAGTCGCTGCGAGAGCAGACGGATCGCCTCGCCGGCCGACAGGCCGCTCGAGGTCAGGTCATGCAGCGCGGTGAGGAATGGCAGGCGGTGGGCGCGAGAAAGGCGGACACGCCCGTGAGGACGTTTCGCGGCGGGTGCCGGCGTGCCTCCGGTGCCTTCGCGCGGTGCGGGCCGGCCTCCCGCGGGGCGGGCGGCGGCGGCGTCTTCGTTTACGCGCACCGGCTGGAGGCCGCGGGCGGCGAGGATGCGCAGGGCGTCCTTGCGCGAGGGCGCCTCCAGGGTCGACTGCACGGACTGGCCGGCGCGGTCGCGGGCGGTGAAGGCAAAACGCGGCATGTTACTTCTCGGCCACCGTGATCACGCGCAGGACCTCGTCGAGCGTGGTCTGGCCGGCCTTGATCTTCTCCCAGCCAGACTGCTGGAGCGTGCGCATGCCGTGTTTGCGGGCGACCTGGGTGAGGGTGCGCGTGCTCTCTCGCTTGAGCACAAGTTCGTGCAACTCCTCGTTGAGCTTGAAGATTTCGAAGATGCCGATGCGTCCGCGGTAGCCGGTGCCGCGGCACCGGTCGCAGCCCACCGGCGCGTTGAGGCTCGTGATGAGGTCGGCCTCGGCCGGGTCGAGGCCGAGGATCGCGAGGGAGTCGCGCAGCTTCAGCCGGTTGACCGGTTCGGGGCGGGAGCACTCCGGGCAGAGGCGGCGGACGAGGCGCTGGGCGATTACCAGCTCGATCGCGGAGGCGACGAGGAACGGTTCGATGCCCATGTCGACGAGGCGGGTGATCGCGCCCGGGGCATCGTTGGTGTGCAGGGTGGAGAACACCAGGTGACCGGTGAGCGAAGCGCGGATGGCGATGTCGGCCGTCTCGCGGTCGCGGATCTCACCGACCATGATGACGTCGGGATCCTGGCGCAGCACGTGGCGCAGGGCGTCGGCGAAGGTCAGGCCGATTTCGGGCCGCACCTGCATCTGGTTCACGCCGGGCACCTCGTACTCGATCGGGTCTTCGATGGTGATGATGCGCAGGTCGGTGGAGTTGATCTTGCGCAGGAAGGCGTTGAGCGAGGTCGACTTGCCCGAGCCGGTGGGGCCGGTGACGAGAATGATGCCGTGCGGGTAGTCGAGGATGTGCGTGATCTGGCTCTGTTCCTCCTCGCTCATGCCCAGTTTCTCCATGCTGAACGCCTGCTTCTTCTGGTTGAGCAGGCGGAGCGAAATGGATTCGGCGTAGATCGTCGGGATGGTCGAGACGCGGATGTCGAGGTTGATGCCGTTGGCCTTGAAATTGATGCGGCCGTCCTGCGGCAGGCGGCGTTCCGAGATGTTCAGCCGCGCCATGATCTTGAGGCGCGAAATGATCGCATCCTGAAAGCGCAGGAGGTTCTCGGGTACAGGCACGGAAACGAGCAGGCCGTCCACGCGGTAGCGGATGCGCAACTGGCCCTCCTGCGGTTCGAAGTGGATGTCCGTGGCCGCGTCGGCGATGGCCTGCGAGATGACGTCGGTGACGAAGCGCACGACGGCGGCGTCCTCGTCGACCACCTCTTCGTTGGCGGGGGCGACTTCGGGCGCGAGGTAGCCGTCGTCGCTGTCCTCGAGGGATCCCGAGCCGACGCCGAAGTGCTCGATGATGAGCTGGTGAATGCGTTCGGACACGGCCAGGTGCCAGTGGATCGGGCGTGGGGTGAAGGTGCGGATCCAGTCCGTCATCACCGCATCAGGCAGCCACGCGCTCGCGAGATGGAGCGGCGTGGTGGGCAGGGGCGGCGGTTCGTCGCCTTCGGCGACCGGGTCCACCTTGATGGGAAGAACCTGATAATCGTGGACGAGGCGGGCGGGCAGGAGGCGCAGCGACGGACCGTCGGCCTTGAGGTCGCTGGCGAGGTCGAGTCCGGAGGTTTGACCAAGGAAGGCCAAGGCCTCGGGCTCGGACAGACCGAGGTGGCCGGCGAGTACCTTGACCCGTTGGTCGCGCGGGTGCTCGAAGAGCGACTGGACCTGTTCGGGCGTGAGCCGCGTCGCGAGGCGAGGCGGCAGGGAATCGGGGAGCAGCGCGCTCATGGCGGAGTCGGGCGGCGGCTCAGGGGCGGCGCAGGGTGGGGCCGGACGACGGGGCGGCGCTTTCCACCGGTGCCGTGTCCGGATCGAGCAGGCGCTTCACGTCATCCCGGATCGGCATCTGCTCGACGCGGTTCATCGTCGTCTCATTGTCGGCCGGCGTATTGGTCAGGACAACGGGGCGCAGGAAGAAAACGAGATCGGAGCGGGAGGTCTCTTTTCGCCGCCGCCCAAGCAAGTCACCGATGATGGGAATCGGGCCCAGGCGATTGGTCGTGCGAATGTTCGACACCCGCTGCAAGCCTCCCAAGACGATGATGTCACCGCTCTTCACCGTGACCACTGATTCGGTGCGACGGCTCCCGACCACCGGCTGTTCATTGCCATCGATGGTGATTTGATCGATGACGTCCTTCACTTCCTGGCTGATGGTGAGTTCGACCGAGCCGTCGGTGCCAATCAGCGGCGTGACGGTGAGGGTGATACCGATCTCGCGCTGGCTGACATTGGTCCGGGCGCCGGTGGTGGTGTTGGAATCGGTGACGTAACCAGAAATGACCGGACGTTCCTCACCGACGAAGATGATACCTTCCTTGTTGTGTGCCGTCAGAATACTCGGGGCGGAGAGGATGTTGGTGTTGTTCTTCCGCGGGGTCGTACCGAGGCGGATGATGCCGGCGAGGTCGTAATTCCCGGAGAGAAAATTCTCACCATTGGGACGATTCAGGCCTGCGAAACCGCCATCGCCGTCGTCGATCGTCATGCCGGGCAAGCTTGCGTTGAAACCAACGAGTTTGTCGCCGGCGATCTGGAGGCCGAGGGCATCGATACCAGTCGAGTTTTCATTGCCCAAGGCGACTTCGACGATCACCGCCTCAATGCGGACTTGGGGCAGTGCAATGTCTACTTTGTGGACGAGCTCCTTGATCAGCCGGATGTCGTCGACCGTGCCGCTGACGACGAGGGAGTTGCTGCGCTCGTCGGCGAGGATGGTGATGAGCGAGCTGAACTCGCTGCCGCGGCCGGCTGGGTCGGCGGTGGGTCCGACGAAGTCGATGGTGACCGGGGCGTTGGCGGCCGGCGCGTTGGCGTTGCCGCCCTCGTTGCCTTGGGCGCCGCCGCCGGCGGCCTGGCCCTGGGCCTGTGCCTGCAACTGCGCATCGAGCTGGGCCTGCTGGCGCCGGGTGAGGTTTTGGCCCTGCTGGATGCCGAGCATGCCCTGGCCCGGGCGCTGGGAGGCGGCGGCGGCGCGCTGGGTGGCCTGGGTCTGGCCGGTCACGAGCTGGGTGATCACCGGAGCGACGTCCTTGGCGAGGGCGTGCTTGAGGGGGATGACCTCATTGCGGGTGTTCGGGTCGGCCTTCACGTCGAGCTTGGCGACCAAGTCGCCGAACCATGTATGCAGGCTCGGATCGGCCAGCAGCAGGATCTGGTTGGTGCGGTCGTCGGCGCTGAACGTGGTGGCCGAGCCGAGCTGCGCCTTCAACGGGGCGCTGATCGACGCGTTGATCTTGGCGATGAGGTCGGAGGCCTTGGCGTACTGCAGCGGGTAGAACTTCGGCGTCAGTCCCACCGTGGCGGGCTTGTCGAGTTGCTGCAGCAGGAGCTCGATGCGCTGCAGCGTCGAGATGGAGTCGGTGATGAGCGCGGCGTTGGCCTTCTCGAAGAACATCGGGCCGCCGAACTGCGGATTGAGCAGCGGCGCGATCTCCGGGAGGAACTCCCGCACGCGCAGGAACTGCAGCGTGAAGACCTTGCTCGCGGCGCGCCCGCTCGGCGGGAGGCCGATGGTCGAGCCCTCGATCAACTCGGGCGCCTCGGAGCGCAGGCTGCCGAGCGGGACGACCTTGATGAATTTATCGCCGACGGGCGCGAGGCCGATCTGGTTGAGGTTGAGCAGGGTCTCCAGCGCGATCAGGGCCTCGGGTTTGCTGAGCGGCGTGCGGCGGACGAAGTGGTAGTTGCCCGCGGGCAGGGCGGCCGGCCGGAGCACGGTGCGGCCGGTGAACATCGTCACCAGGTCGAGCATCGAATCGAGCGTGACGTCCGGCATGTTGAACGGGCCGACCGGATCGTTGTCCAAGGCGGTGATCGCCAACGTGGGCGTCGAAGCCGGCGCAGCGGTGTTCGCCTGGGCGCGGACGCCGCAGGGAATGGACAGGGCGGCGAGTGCGGCGGCGGTGGCGCAGAGGCGGAAGGGGCGCAAAATCATGCAAGGAGCGGGTTGGCGAAGGGGACGACAGCCGGGGATTTGAAGAGAAACGCAGATGGTTGTAAACGGCCATGTGGTGAGACGCGCCACGCGGACTCAAGTTGCCGGATTTTGACACTTGCGGCGACCCGTGCCCTTTCCAACCGTACCCAACCGCGATGCCCAACCGCTTCGGCAAACTTTTCACCATCACGACCTGGGGCGAAAGCCATGGTCCGGCCGTCGGGGTCGTCGTCGACGGCTGCCCGCCGCGGCTGCCGCTCGCCGTCGAGGAGATCCAGGCCGAGCTCGACCGCCGCCGTCCCGGGCAGAGCGACATCGTCACGCCGCGCAAGGAGGAGGACCGCGTGGAGATCCTTTCCGGTGTGTTCGAGGGCCGGACGACCGGCACGCCGCTCTCGATGTTGGTGCACAACGGTGACCAGCGTCCCGGCGCCTACGCCGAGATGAAGGACAAGTTCCGCCCGTCGCACGCCGATTTCACCTACCAGCAGAAGTACGGCATCCGCGACCATCGGGGCGGCGGGCGCAGTTCCGCGCGCGAGACCATCGGTCGCGTTGCCGGCGGAGCGATCGCCAAGAAAATCCTCGCCCTCGCAGGCTCCGTGGAGATCCGCGCCTACGTCGCGCGCATTCACGATCTGGCGGCGCCACCGGTCACCGCCTTCCCGTCCCTCGCCGAGGTGGAGGCGACCGCGGTGCGTTGTCCGCATCCGGCGACAGCGGCGGCCATGATCGAACGGATCAAGCAGGTGCGCAGCGACGGCGATTCCGTGGGCGGTGTGATCGAGTGCCGGGTGCGCGGTCTGCCGGTCGGACTGGGTGCGCCGGTGTTTGACCGCCTCGAAGCGGACCTCGCCAAGGCGATGCTCTCGCTTCCCGCGACGAAGGGATTCGAAGTGGGCAGCGGTTTCGCCGGCACCCTCCTCCGGGGCTCCGAGCACAACGATCTCTTTGAGAACCGCGACGGACAGATCCGCACGGTGACGAATCACTCCGGCGGCGTGCAGGGCGGCATCAGCAACGGCGAGGAGCTGGTCTTCCGCGTGGCGTTCAAGCCGACGGCGACGATCCTGCAGTCGCAGAAGACCGTCGATCTGACCGGCGCCGAGACTGAGCTGATGGGCCGCGGTCGTCACGATGCCTGCGTGCTTCCTCGGGCCGTGCCGATCGTCGAGGCCATGGCCGCGCTCGTCCTGGTCGACCACTGGATGCGGCACGAGGCGCAGAACCGCATTTTCTCGTTCTGAGGACAAGCCCGCCCGCCCGTTAGGCGTGAAGGGTGACGCAGGCATTCCTGCCTGTGGTTTGGGAGGCCGCACGCGCCGTTCGCCACGCCGGCCAATCGCACAGGCAGGAATGCCTGTGTCACGCCAACCGCTGCGTTCAGGCCAGAACCGGTTCGGGGGTGGGGCGGGGGGACGCCGGGGTTGCCCGGCCAGGCGTGGCCGTGCGGGTGTCCGCCATCGAGTGACCCGTGTTGCGGGCAAGGGCGGCGAGCGAGCGATTGACCTGTTCGGATTGTTCGCGAAGCGCGTGGGCGGTGTGGGACAACTCGTCGGAGCGGGCGCTGCCAGCCTGGGCATTGGCGTCGAGCTGTTGCATGGCCGCGGTGATCTGCGTGACGCCGCGATTCTGTTCCTCGACGTCGTTGGCCGCGCGGCGGATCACGCCATCGAGTTCACGGAAAGTGGCGAGGACCTCGGCGAGGTGGCGTCCGACTTCGGCGCTGACGGCCTCGCCGGTGCGACCCCGCTCGGCGGCATGGGCGATCAACGTGGTCGTTTCCCGGGCCGCCTCGGCGGCGCGGCCCGCCAGCGCGCGTACCTCTCCGGCCACGACGGCGAAGCCTGCACCGGCCTCGCCGGCCCGGGCGGCTTCGACGGCGGCGTTCAGCGCGAGCAGGTTGGTTTGAAAGGCGATGGCCTCAATACCCTTGGCAATCTTCGTGATCGAGTCGCTCGCCTCACGGATGCCGGAGATCGCACCGGTCAGGCGCGCGCCGGCGGCCTCGATCTGAGCGAGGACGGCCTGAAGCTGGGTGAGGCGCCGGTCGCGCGTTTCGCCCAAGGCCTGGGACACCTGATCGCTGCGTGTGGCGATCGAGGCGAGCGTGCCGCTGATCTCCTGCACCGCGGCCGCCTGGGCATTGGCTTCGCTGGCGAGGGCCGTGCTGGCGGACGACAGCTGCGTTGACGACTGGGTGAGTTCCGCCCCAGCCGTTCCCAGCCCGGCAAGCGCATCACCCGTACTGATCACATAGGAGTGGATCAGGCGGGCGAGAAAGATGCCGGGTCCGGTCGCCAGGACGACGAACAGTGCGTGCACGCCGACGATCCACAGGGAGGCCTGGTAATTGAAGAGACTCTCCGGCAGGACGAAAAAGAACACGGCGTGATGCACCGCCGCGGTCGCCGCGCCCACCACGACAATCCACGGATTGCCGAACAGCGCGAGCAGGGGAAGCAGCACGAAAATGTGGAAATGCATCTCGATCATGCCACCGCCGAGATGGATCAGCACCGCACTGAGTGCGATGCCGGCGGCGCCCATCGCATAGGAGGTCAGCCGGCCGTGCCGCCGCAGCAGGTAGAGTACGGTCGGTCCGGCGAGTATGCCGAGCGTGACGCCGACGGCGACCCACCAGCCGCTGCCGCGGAGCGCCGCGATCGCCGCAAACGCGGGCAGGTGCAACCAGTACGCGACCAGGAACCACAGGTTCGCCCGGGCAAAGTGGCGATCCTGATACGAGAGAGCGGTGGCGTGTTCCATGGGAGAATAGAAGGCGGGCGGTTGAGTGCGGGCGGCGAAGCTGAGCCCCGGCGGGCTCCGGGCATGACGGCGGCCGGCGCGGGGGAAGCCGGCATGGGTCTACGGGAGGTAACGTCCTGCGGCGGGCAAACTTGAACGCCCACCCGGACGGCTGCGTAACCGTCGATCCTAGGCTGGTTAATGATGATTTTGCTGTCGCAAGAAACCGGCGCCAAAGCCGGGGTGACGCACCCGGGGTGGAAATCTCCTCGCCGCGTGTCACGCGGGCCGCACGGTGGGGTGCGCATGCCGTTGCACGTCCTGCCCGAACGAATGGCCGGTGCCGCCGAGAACATGGCGGTCGATTTCCTGCTGCTGCGCCGGTATCCGCAAACCGGACACGCCCGCTTCCGGGCCTACGGCTGGCATCGTCCGGCCTTCACCTTTGGTTACAGCCAGAAGATCGCGGCGGTGCGTGCGGCCCTGCCCGAAGCAGAGGGACACTTTGAACTGTGCCGGCGCGCCACCGGCGGCGGCCTGGTGGATCATCGCCAGGACTGGACCTACGCCCTCGTGCTCCCGCGCGGCCATCCCGTGGGCGAGGCCCGGGCGGTGGAGAGCTATCGCCTGGTGCACGCCAGCCTCGCCCGCGCGCTTGCCCGGGCGGGACATGCGGTGGAATTGAAGGAGAACTGCGAACCGGATGCGTGCGCGACCGACGCGCCCGGCATATGCTTTCGCCGGGCCGAACGTTTCGATGTGATCCATCGCGAGACCGGGGCCAAGGTGGCCGGCGCGGCCCAGAAGCGCACCAAGGAAGGCCTGCTGCTCCAGGGTTCGGTCTGGCGTCCCGCGCTGGGGGCGGTGGACACCGGGCGTTTGGCGGAAGATTTCGCCGCCGAACTCGCTGCCCTGCTTGGCCTCGATGCAACGCCCTGCGGTTGGCCCGACTTTGACGACGACGAGGTCGCAGCCCTGACGGAGCAGTACGGCTCCGCGGAGTGGAACGAGCAGCGCTGATCCGGTGCACCTCCTGCGCGATTTCATCGATGCCCTCGGGCTGGCCGGTCCGGCCACGTACCTGCTGATCTTTCTCGCGGCGTCCCTCCTGATGGTCTGGCGCCTCGAAGCGCTCATGGAGCACGGACTGGAAGGCACGGCTCTCGGCACGCTGGTGATTCCCTACTGCTCGGGCTTTGGCAACCTCGTCTTCGTCTTCCTGCTGCTGCGCGATGACCGTACGTCGTCCGAGCTGGTGGTGAACGCGCTGGTCAACAACGTCACCAACTTGACCCTGCTGCTTGGTCTGCCGGCGCTGCTGTGGGGCCTCGCCGTGGTTCCGGCGCCGTCATCGGCCGGGCGACGACCGGCGAAAGCGCGGCAAAAGGAGCAGACCGAGCGGCAACTCAGCCGGCTGACCTTGCTGCTCACCCTTGCCGCTGCGGGCTTTTTTGCCGGTGCGGTCTGGTTGCTCGGTCGCGACGGCCGGCTCGATCGCACGGACGGCATGGCGCTGATCGGACTCTTCCTCTTCTGGCAGGCGTTCCAGGTCTTCGACGTGCTGAAGCACAATGTCCGGCAGCGCATCGCCTTCGGCCCCGGCTTTTATTTCGACCTCGTGCTGCTCGTCGCCGGTGCGGCCGTGCTCTATGAAAGTCTGGACTGGCTGGTGGGCTGGCTGGCCTCGGGTCAGGGCGGACGCTGGCTGCGCCCCGACCTGCTCGGCTGGCTGAGCGGCTGGCTGCTCGTGCTGCCGAACGCGGTGCTCGCGCTCTATTATGGATGGCGCCGCCGCGCCGATGTCGCCTACAGCTCGCAGGTGGGCGACGGCCACATCTGCATTCCCCTTTGCCTCGGCCTGTTCGCGCTGTGGCGCCCGGTGACGATGCCGGCGCTTTTCTCGGAAGGCATGGCCTTCCTCGGCGGCGCTCTGGCGGTGCACGTCCTGTTCCTGATCGTGCCCGGCCGGCTGCCGCGCTGGGTCGGAGGCGGATTGATCGCCGCCTATGCGGCCTTCGTTTACGCCGGACTCGGCGGCTGACGGCCGGCCGCGCCGGAGCGATCCATCATTCCACCGGGTCGTGCCGGAACACCTCGGTCAGCTCGACGAACGGCTTCTGTGCGTTCAGCCAACGCGGATCCGCCCGGATCTCGGCCATGGTGCGCCGCGTGTGGTTGCAGAGCAGGTAGGCCTGCGGTCCGAGGCGCACGCAGGCATCGAACCGGGTGCCCTTCGCTTCGGCGGCGAAGGCGAAGCCGCCGACGGGCAGGTGCTGGCCGGCAAGTTCGGTCATCAGCGGGGCGACGTCGTCGAGGAACTCCTGCCGGAACGCATCGGCGCGCGGTCCCTCGTAGGCGACGAGGGCCGGGGCGCCCGCCACCGGTGCGATCACCGCCCACTCGTCGAACACGGGGCTCTGGTACAAGGCGTGCATGCGATCGCGGTGCTGGCGGATGCGGCTGAGGGCTTCGGCGGGCTTCATGATGCTCCAGCAGTGGCAAAATTCCCGGCGCGGAACAAGCCCGGTCGCCCGGATGCCGGTTGTATTTATATTCTGGTTACAACCGCCAAAAGAACCGCGCGGAAAAAATCTTCACGCAGATAACACTGGACACTTGCAATCCGTCGCGACGCGTTGAAGCTAAAGTCACGTGACGCACAGTGCGTCAGTGCTCGCGTAACCCGCGCGGGCTTAAGACCAGAACAAAATCAAACAAGATCATGGCCAAAGCCAAAAAGACGGTGAAGAAGGTCGCGAAGAAGAAGACGGCTGCTAAGAAGAAGAAGTAACGACCCTCACTGGTTCAAAACCATCACGCAGCCGCCCGATCTTCGGGCGGCTGTTTTTGTTGATGGACCTGGCTTGAAGGCAAAGGCGGACCCACCGGTCCGCCTGCGTTGTTTTCAGAGGAGAAACGAGGGTTCGCGCAAGGAGCGGCGACACTCCTGTCGCCGAAAACGCTCGCCGGACGGAGGCGCGCATGGAGACGGAAAGACAGATAGGAGTGTCTGTCGTCCTGGCGTTACATCCGGAGTCGGATGAATTGGGAGGACGGACACCCACGGGCCGCGCACCCCAACTCGGCGACAGGAGTGTCGCCGCTCCTGTTTCGACCTTGGCGGTTGGATGTTCGCGACGCCGCCGCGCTAGCCGTGTCCGGCGCCTGCACCGATGAGCAGTTCCTCTTCCTCCTCGGCCTGCTCCGGCGGCAGTTCTTCCAACGGTGCGAAGCGCTCCGAGGTGAAGCCGAGTTCCTGCTGACCCGCGTGAAAGGGATCGGGCGGATTGACCAGCTCGACGAGCAGAAGGCCGACCGTGGCGGTGTCGCCGCCCTTCACGACCTTCTCGCGGCCGAGGAAGACTTCGCGGATCGTGTAGGTGTTACCTTTGACCGGCAGCTGCTGGTAGATCGCCTTGATGAAGGCGGGGAAGGTGTCGTTGATGCAGACGACTTTCTGTCCTTTGACCATGGTGGAAGTGTGAGGCGGTGCGCGCGACGAGGCAATGCCGCGTCACTCGATGCGACCCTCGTCGAAGTCGATCAGATCGGGCACGCTGATGATCTGCTCGAGCCGGTCGGCGCAACCCATGTTGGTGAGGGCTTCCTTGAGAAACTCGCGTCCCGCCGGGGTCATGCCCTTCTGCACGAGCTCGCGGTTCCACTTGGCCGCGCGCACGTCGGCGGGGAAGAGCGCGAGCAGCCGCCGGTCGAGCTCGGCGTCATCCGCGGATGCATGGACGCAGGCCTCGACCGCTGCCGGATCGACGCCGAGGTGCATGCACAGGAAGCGATCCAGGCCCCGCTTGTAGTTCTTCGCGTAACTGGCCGGCAGGGCGCCGTGCGTTTTCACGTACCGGCACTTCGCAATGAAGCGTGGCAGATAGAGCAGGCCGGTCGCGCCGTGCGGCAGGTAGGGCGAGGGCAGACACGTGAGGATCTCGCCGGTGGAGCCGGGAATCGGTTTCGAGGGCATGGCGCCGACCACGGTGCGCATTTCGGCGCGGAGCGGAAGCCTGTTTGCGCCGGCGCGTCCGGCTTGCGAAAGCGCCGCGGCTTCGTTCGTTGCCCGCGATGTCGCCCCATCCTTTCCTGATGTCTGCCGGTCTTGTGACGTTCACCCTGCTGCTGTCGGCCCAGACTCCGCCTGCGCCGGCCGTGGCGCCGGTGAACGTCGCCGTCCCCCGTGATGTGAAGGAGGTGTACGCCACCTTCTGCGCAAGCTGTCATGGCGCCAACCTCGAGGGCGGATCGGGCATGAGCCTGGCCGACGACGTGTGGAAGTACGGCGCGGACGACGCCAGCGTCGCCCGCAGCATTCGCGAAGGATATCCGGCAAACGGCATGCCGGCCTTCGGCGCGGTGCTCGACGAGGCCAAGACCCGCTCCTTGGTGGTTTACCTGCGTGAGATGGGGGCGCGGGCAGAGGAGCGACGGACGACTGTGGCCAAACCGACCGACCGCGCCGTCACTGCGTCGGAGCTTCACCGCTACCGGCTCGAACCGGTGGCGACCGGTCTGGACGTGCCGTGGTCGATGGCCTTCCTGCCCGACGGCCGCATGCTGGTCACCGAGCGTGAGGGCCGGCTGCGGATGATCGAGAACGGCCGGCTGCACCCACGCGGCATCGAGGGTCTTCCTCGCGTGTGGGCGGAGGGGCAGGGCGGGTTGCTCGCCGTGGCTCCCCATCCCGACTATGCGACCAACGGCTGGATCTACCTGGCGTTCAGCGATCCCGGCCCGGGCGGGTCCGCGATGACCAAGGTCGTGCGCGGACGTCTGCGCGACAACCGGTGGGTGGACCAGGAGACCATTTATACGGCTCCTCCGGATCTGTACCGCTCCGGCCGGGTGCATTTCGGCACGCGCCTCGTCTTCGATGGGGCGGGTTATCTGTTCTTCAGCATTGGCGAGCGCGGACGGCAGGATGATGCGCAGACCTTGTCCCGCCCGAACGGCAAGATTCACCGCGTGCACGACGACGGTCGCATCCCTGCCGACAATCCCTTCGTCGCCACGCCGCGCGCGCTGCCGTCGATCTGGAGCTACGGCCACCGCAACCCGCAGGGCATCGATCGCCACCCGGAGACCGGCGCGCTTTGGGCGACCGAGCACGGTCCGCGCGGCGGCGATGAACTCAACCGGGTGGAACGCGGCCGCAACTACGGCTGGCCGGTCATCACCTACGGCATGAATTACAACGGCACGCCGGTCACCGATCGCACGGCACAGGATGGCATGGAGCAGCCGGTGATTCACTGGACACCGTCGATTGCGGTCAGCGGCATCGCGTTCTACCGCGGCGACGCCTTTCCCCGGTGGCGCAACCACCTCTTCGTGGGCGCGCTGGCACGGCAGGAACTGCGCCGGGTGGTGATCGAGGGCGAGCGGGTGGTGCACCAGGAGGTGCTCTTCAAGAACATCGGCCGGATCCGCGATGTGATCAGTGGCCCGGACGGGTATATCTACGTGGCGTTCGAGGGTCCCGGGCGGATCATGCGCCTCGTGCCGGCGGACTGAGCGCCGCGGGGGCTAACGTAGGGCCAGCCAGGCAAAGGCGCCGGCGAAGAGCGCGCACTGGAGGTGGAGCAGAACGAACCCTGCCTTCAAGGCCGGCGTGGTGAGGGCTGGACTGACCTTGAGGAAAGGTAGGACGCCAAGGCGAACGCCCCACCACAGCGCGATCCCGCCGTTGACTAACCGGGCCGCGGGCGAACCATCGAGCAGCACCGGGGCGAAACCGAGGCAGAGCACGCCGCAGAAGGCGATCACCCCGCCGATCGCGAGGTTTTGCGCGACGGAGAACCGCCGGTGAAGTTCAGGCAGCGTGGCGAGGGTCGCTTCCCAGTGGGGCGGAATGGGCGTCCGCCACGCCAGCGCGAGGGTGACGAAGTGAAACACCCCCGCCGCGCGCACCGCCCAGAGCCAGAGTTCGTCAGACATCGTGGGGGCGAAGGTGCGGGGAGATGGCCTCGGGGTAAAGCCGCCCGTCCGGCTCGTTCTCGTTCTCGTTCTCGTTCTCGTTCTCGTTCTCGTTCTCGTTCTCGTTCTCGTTC
>VFQR01000230.1_pt1 | contig 105772 bp, 89 predicted proteins | sample 3512321 | NCBI WGS metagenome assembly VFQR01 (sample SAMN10412374, study PRJNA504923) | tailings metagenome | isolation source: Relicate 3 Philex TSF1 revegetated site | place: Philippines: Tuba, Benguet | collected 2017-08-29 | reverse complement strand
GATTTTGTCGTCGAAACCAGAGCTCGACCGTATCTCTTTGGATCAGAAACTAGAAACAGAGCAACAAAATTTGGAGTTGAAAATCAAAAACCGCAAGGTGCAGATTCCCAGTGGACTAATTGAGTCACAAGAATTGTGGCTGTTGCTGAGTGAGTTGCTGTTTCCGGTTTACGACCGATATGAATTTAGTGAATTCAGCATACCCTTTAAGTGTATTGCTACCGATGTTTTGACGAGCGAGGCCGTAGTGCACGACCGTGGTAACCTGGTGCTCGCTGTTCGTTCGAGCATGGCCATTCCAAGCGTATTTACCGCTATCGACCTTGCGGGACGCAAATTGATCGACGGAGGGGTGGTGCGCAACTTTCCGGTACGCGACGCCAAGGCTATGGGGGCCGAGTTGCTGATAGGAGTAAACGTATCAGCAGCCAAGCTGAGTCCGGAAGATTTGAATTCAGCACTTGCCATCCTCTATCAGACCGCATTCATCAGTAGCTCTTCCGATTTTGAAGAAGAAAAGAAGTTGCTCGATAAATTCATTGAACTGGACTTAGGCCCTTATTCAGCGGCAAGTTTTCAGAGTAGCGATAGCATACTGGAGATTGGAAGACAAGCTGGTTTAGAACATTTTGCCTACTTCAAACGACTGGCAGATTCACTGAATGCTATTGAACTAGTTCCTTTTAACGATTGTAGACTCCCACATTTTGAAAAGTATCTTGTTCGAGGGATTGAATTTGAAGGGCTAGAGCGCACCACACGTACATCTATTTTAGCACGATTGGGCATCAGCTCAGGCGATTGGATAACCCCCAAGTTGCTCAGCGACCGCATAAGAGAGGTGTACAGCACCCGATTGTACAAATCGGTAATCTACACTGCCGATCCCCATCCGGAAGGAGGAGTAAGGCTCAAGTTTCGGGTGGTTGAACATGCTCCTGTAGGCTTTTCAGCTGGCTTGCATTACAATACGTTTGCGAACATATCCCTCCTAGGAAACTACCGGGTAGTGAACTGGTTTACCGATAAATCTGAAACCACTTTTCGCCTCAATTTGGGAGATAATATTCGCTTTTCGGCCAAGCAAGAGCAATATATTGGTAAACGTTTAGGAAATAAGTTTACCCTACTATTCCAGCACGACCGAATCTTTTTCCCGTTCTACGAAGGATTCCGGCAGGTACAGCTGTACCGGGAGTTTCGCACCATTTTCTCGGCACGCTACGACCGACGCATTGGGACCGAGCGTATGGTGGGCGGCGGAATTCAATACGAAAGCATCTTTTGGCGACCACGCTTGGCGACACCTGTTGAGCTTCGACCCAATTTGAAGTTTGCGCAAGCCTTTTTCGAATACAACATGAGTAGTCTCATCACGCAAAACTTCCCCGAACGTGGGCAACATACCCAATTGCGTGTCGAATATTTATTTAATCAGCGGCCTAGCTTCACCCGTACGCAAGGCGATAGCATTAGCCGTTTCGATGAGTCGATACTGTCGTACCGACCCTACTTCCGCATCTCTTGGCGGCTCGAGCAATACGAAATGCTCTCAGACCGCTTCAGTACGGGCTGGCGCACCATCGGCGGGTTGAATCTTTCTACGACCGAGCAGTTTCAATTTCACAACCTCTGGAACTTGGGAGGACATTATTCCATCTTCCGCAACCAGATACCCTTTGCGGGTTTCCGCGACTATCAATTCCATTCCGATGGCGTGGCCATGTTGCAAGGGCAGCTCCAGTATCGTGCTTTGAAAGATTTTTTCATCATCGGACGTGGAAATGTGGGGCTATTCGACTTGCATCGCTATTCTATCGCCTTACCCGAACGTATTCCTTTTTTGTGGGGGGCTAGTTTGTCGATGGGCTATCGTTCGCCTATCGGACCGGTAGATGTTTCGTTTAATTACAACATCACCGACCAAACCGTAAGCGGACAAATTAACCTTGGCTGGTGGTTCTGAGAATCCCGTGATTTTGCATGCATGCCAGAAAATCGAATCCGTGTATCTTTGCCGACTATGTTGCAGAAGGGATTGACAGAATTAAAGGCTTTACTTAGCGTACCCCGGTCGATAGTGATTACTACCCACCACAAGCCCGATGGCGATGCCATGGGATCATCGTTGGGCTTGTATAATGCACTTATTCAGCACGGTCATCGGGTACAGGTGGTTACGCCCAACGATTACGGAGACTACTTGGCTTGGTTGCCGGGCAACGAAACGGTGGTGGAATTTGAAAAAGAAACCGAACGTGCCTCGGCCATTATTGCAGGAGCCGAGTTGATAGCCTGTCTCGATTTCAACGATTTGAAAAGAATCAACGAAATGGGCGAGCTGGTGGAAAAAGCAAGTGCACCTACTTTATTGATCGATCACCATTTAGACCCACCTGGTTTTGAAGACTTCACCTTTCACGATACAAAAGCTTCGAGCACTTGTGAATTGATTTTCGACTTTTTGCACCACATGGGCTGGGGCGAAACGGTGAACAAAGCTGTTGCAAGCTGCCTCTATACGGGAATCATGACCGATACAGGTTCTTTCCGTTTTCCGAGTACCAGCCCCAAAGTGCACCGTGTGGTCGCCGATCTCATTGAACGCGGTGCCGACAATGGTTATATCCATCAAGCCGTTTTTGATCAAATGGGCGAAAATGTACTTCGTTTTTTAGGCCACTGTTTCACCCAAAAACTGCGCGTTCTTCCCGAATACCGCACTGCCTACATTACGGTAAGTGCCCAAGAGTTGGTCGACTACGACATTCAAACAGGCGAAACGGAAGGTTTGGTGAACTATGCACTCAATTTAAAAGGAATGAAGTTCGCAGCATTAATCATCGATCGAAGCAAATTGGTGAAGATGTCGTTTCGCTCAAAAGGGCAGGTACCCGCCAACGAATTTGCCAAAATATGGTTCGCCGGGGGTGGACATAAAAACGCCGCAGGCGGACAAAGTGAATTGTCGCTAGAACAAACAGAAGCTCGTTTTTTGGAAGCATTAGTTACTTTTAAAGATCAAATCCTGTCGTTATGAACAAGATTTTTACCCTCATCGTCTTTGCAACAGCCCTAATAGGTTGTAAAGAAAAAGGTTTGCCAAGGCAGAAAACGCCCACTGGCCTCGAATACATCATGCATCACAACGAAGCACCGGTAAAGGCCGAAATCGGTGATATCCTGGTAGTGAATATGAGTTACGGCACCGACGATACCGTGGTGTTTGACTCAAAACGCTACAATAAACCCGTGTACATCCAAGTCACGAACCCTGCCTACAAAGGAAGTCTCGAAGAAGGCTTAGCCATGCTGGGTTCGGGTGATAGTGCTACCTTTTTCTTGTCGGCCGACTCGGTTTACAACCGCATTTTTCAGCAAGAATTGCCGTCGTTTTTGAAGAAAGGCGACGAGTTGATGTTTCAGATAGGCGTTTTGGCTGTAAAGAACGAAGATCGCGACTTGGCCGATTGGTTTACCCGTGAGGGCATCAAGGCAGAAGCACGTCCTTCGGGTTTGTATGTTTTGCCCATAAGTAATGGTAAAGCCAATGCGGCTGCAGCTACTCCTGGGAAAAAAGTAAAAGTCCATTACACCGGCTACTTGCTCGATGGCACCAAGTTCGACTCCTCCGTAGATAGAGGCGAGCCTTTTCAATTTGTTGTGGGAAAAGGACAGGTTATTCCGGGCTGGGACGAAGGTGTTTCGACCATGAAGATAGGCGACAAAGTACGCTTGGTGATTCCGAGCTATTTGGCATATGGCCCGCGTGGTGCTGCCGATGTAATCCCACCGTACGCGCCTCTTGTTTTCGAAATAGAGCTACTGGATGTAATGGATTGGCCGAAGTAGGCTAACCTGAGTTTAGGTAGTTTTGAACCAAGCGAGATGCACAGGGGTTAGGTTTTCATGCGTGCCAATCCTCTCCCATATCTCCTTCTTTTTTTACTCGTTTTTGTATTGCTAATCGGCTATGCGGCATCGGCATTTGTAGGCTTGCTGCAGTCGTTTGGATTAAGTTGGAGCAGCTATGGGCGAGCTGTATGGCTTGTATTCCATCTTGCGCTTATAGTAGGCATATTTAGCGGAGTGGGCGCCGTTCGCTCTGGCAAAAGAAGTAGCTTGCTGATGAATTTGTCGGCCAATAGTCTCCTGGCGTTGTTGGTAGCCGAATTCGTGCTTGCACTTTGCTTAATACCGCAGGATGTGTGGCGACTCAGACTTTGGGCAGTTGGAGACTTCGGCGCGCTGCCACAGCGGTCGTCCATGGGTGTTCAGTTTAGCTTTGCACTTGCAGCACTCCCGTTGTTGGCCTTTGCCTACGGCACTACCAAGGGCAAGTATCGGTACACGGTGAAGCGAGTAGTATTGAAGTTTCCCGATTTACCTGCCGCTTTCGATGGCTTCACCCTAACCCAAATTAGCGATGTGCATTCGGGTTCGTTTACGCATGCTCCATCGGTACAGAAAGGCATTGAGCGAATCAACGCACTCAAAAGTGATCTTTTTGTGTTTACCGGTGACTTGGTGAATAACGTCGCCGAAGAATTTCGCCCTTGGATTTCCAGCTTTTCACGCATACAGGCTTCCTATGGTCAGTATTCGATATTCGGTAATCACGATTACGGCGATTATACACGCTGGCCCGATGCAACAGCGAAAGCGGCTAACCTCAGTCGACTGGCCGACTACCATGCGCAAACGGGTTTTCGTTTGTTGCGCGACCAATATGTTGAATTGGAAAAAGGGGGAGAGAAAATTTACCTCTTGGGTATCGAAAACTGGGGGGAAGGTTTTAGTCAGTATGGCGACTTTGAGAAAACACTTCAAGGCGTACCTGCCGATGGCTTCAAAATATTACTCTCACACGACCCCACTCATTTCGAAGCACAAGTGAAAAGGCACACGAAAAAAGTTCATCTCACGCTGAGTGGTCACACACACGGCATGCAGTTCGGTATCGAGTTGTTTGGTTTTAAGTGGAGTCCGGTGCAATACCGTTACAAACGTTGGGCGGGTTTATACCAAGAAAACGACCGCTATTTGTATGTGAACCGAGGTTTTGGGTTTTTGGGATTCAGTGGAAGAGTCGGTATTTGGCCCGAAATTACCCAAATCACCTTGCGCAAGGCCTAGTTGCTGCTGCGTTGCTGATTAAACCAATGGTCGATTTTTGCTGCAAGTACCTCCGATATTTTGAGGTAGCTTTCTACGGTCCATCCCGCTACATGGGGTGAAAAAAGCACCCTGCCACTTCCAGAGAGTCTGTCATACAGTTGTTGCTCGGCTGGTGTTCTGCTCGCAGGTTTTTCGTTTTCGAGCACATCTAGGCATGCACCTAGTAGTTTGCCATTCTCGAGCGCATCGGCTACTGCCGCTAGTTTCACAATTTCGCCCCGCGCTGCATTGACCAACCAGATGGGTTTTTCGAAGCGGTTCAGGTAATCGGCATTCACCAGGCCCATACTTTCGGCGGTGAGGGGGAGGTGCAAACTTAAAATGTCGGCTTGTTCAAAAATGCGTTCCATGCTTGATTCCACCACTTTTTCGTCGCCAAAGCCGCTGCGGTATTTGTCGTACGCAAGTATTTTCACGCCAAAGCCGCTCATTTTTTGAGCTGTAGCCCGTCCGTTGTTGCCATATCCGATCAGCCCTACGGTTTTCCCGCCCAGTTCAATACCTCGGTTGGCTTCCCTGCGCCATAGTCCGTTTACCACTTCGTTGTGCGCGGATAGTAGCTTATTGAACAAGCTCAGCAGCATGCCCACCACATGCTCGCCTACAGCATCGCGGTTGCCTTCAGGGGCATTCATCAAGTCGATACCCAAAGCCGCTGCGGCAGCTTCGTCGATATTATCGAGTCCTGCGCCGGCACGGGCTATCCAGCGTAAGCCCGGGGCTGCGGCCATATGCTCGGCCTTCACCTTCAGCTTGGTGCGAATTACGAGTCCATTCGTTGTACGCAATGCAGTTTCGAAGGCACTCACCTCCAGGTCGGGCCGGTAGTCGATTTGTACCCCGGGCAAAGTGCCCAACTTCTCGAGCAGCAAGGGGTGAACATCGTCGACTATCAGAATACGAAAAGGGTCAGCGGCCAAACTCATCGATACTGCGGGTAAGTTGGATAAACTGCTCTACCGATAGCTGCTCGGCACGTTTGGAACCAATGCCCATCGGATCGTCGTAGCCTTCGGGTAAAACGGGTTTGAGCGCATTGCTGAGCATCTTCCGGCGTTGGTTGAATGCTGTTTTTACTACCCTGAACAACGAGCTGGGATTACAATCGGGATCTTTTGGCAGACGCTGTAGCCGCAGCACACCCGATTTTACTTTGGGTGGAGGATTAAATACCCCTTCGTTTACCGTAAAGAGGTATTCGGCGTGATAGAAAGCCTGAACCAATACACTGATGATGCCGTAGTCTTTGCTGCCGTGAGGCGAACAAATACGCCAGGCCACCTCGCGCTGGAACATCCCCGTCATTTCAGGCACTTGGTTGCGGTATTCGAGTACTTTAAAAACGATCTGGGTGCTGATGTTGTAGGGATAGTTACCGGTGATAGCGACCGGTCCGCGTACGTGATAGGGCAGGTCTATCTGCAAAAAGTCACCAATAAAGTCGGTATCGTGATAGCCTTTTTGTTCGATGAGGTGGCGTATCGATTCGGTATCGACCTCGCTCAGCAGCAGTTTATAGGGTTGTTCCTTTAAAAATTGCGTGAGCATGCCGGTACCAGGTCCTACCTCTATCACATGTTGGTAACCGCCATATCCTGTGAGGGTGGCCGCAATCCGCTGTGCCGTAGCGGTATCGGTTAAGAAGTGCTGACCCAGTTGTTTTTTTGGGCGTACTTTATCGTAAGCAGCTGGATTGCGTTGAGCCATAACGTCAAAAATACGGAGATGTAGGCGTTTCGCGACTTTTTGGCCGTAAATTGCTGGCACTACCTACCCCCGAGGGGACAAAGGCTGTAACTTTGTTAAAAATCCATCTTACATGATCACACTCAAAAGCACCGCTCAGGCGAAAAATCACAGCTGCCTGATATGGTATACCAATATTGACTTAGATAATGCCGCTGCCGGATTAAGTGCTCCTGAAGCTCAATTCGTGCAACAGCAGCTCGACCGAAAAAAAACGCTCATTGAAATCAACCGACTCGGGAGTTGGTTGCTCGTGGTTAAGCCCACCGTAAAAGGCGACACCACCGCCGACAGAGAAGCAGCTCGCAAAGCTGGCCATGCCGTTTATCAGTTTCTTCGGAAATACGACATCCGTGAGGCAGCCCTCATCGCTCAAAGTGGAAGCACTGGCGTGGCCGATCTTGCCGAAGGTATCGCCCTCTCGAGCTACCAGTTTTTACGTTACAAAACCGGTGAAGACGATAAAAAGTACCAGTTCGATCAACTGCAGATCGATGCCGAAAGTATGCCGGTAGATGCCATTCACCGGTTGCAACAGCTGGTCAATGCTGTTTTTCATGCGCGCAACTTGGTCAACGAGCCCGTTTCATTTCTTACCGCCGAGCAGTTTAGCCGCGAAATCCAGCAACTGGGAAGCGAGGCAGGCTTTCAGGTAGAAGTATTGAACAAAGCCAAGATTGAAGCTTTAAAAATGGGCGGCTTATTGGCGGTAAATCGCGGTTCGCAACGTCCGCCTACCTTCAACATACTCGAATACAAAGGCGCTAATGCCAAAAACAGCAAACCTATCGTGCTGGTTGGTAAAGGTATCGTTTACGATACAGGAGGGCTCAGCCTCAAGCCCACTCCGGGGAGCATGGACAGCATGAAGTGTGATATGGCCGGAGGTGCCGCTGTGGTTGGAGCACTTTACGCCGCAGCCAAAAACAAATTGCCCTTACACATTATCGGGCTAATACCTGCCACCGATAACCGCCCAGGCGAAGATGCCTATACTCCCGGCGATGTCATCACCATGATGAGCGGTAAGCAGGTGGAAGTACTGAATACCGATGCCGAAGGCCGTTTGATACTTGCCGATGCACTGCATTACGCTAAAAAATACGAGCCTGAATTGGTTATCGACCTTGCCACATTGACTGGTGCAGCGGTGATGGCCATCGGCAGTCATGGTGCCGTGGTGATGGGGAGTGGTTCGGAAGAGCAGTTGAGCCAGCTGAAAGTTGCGGGGAATGCGGTTTACGAGCGCCTTGCCGAAATGCCTTTCTGGGATGAATATGGCGACATGATCAAGTCGGCCGTAGCCGACATCAAAAACATAGGTGGCCGCGAAGGTGGCGCTATCACCGCGGGCAAGTTCCTTGCGCACTTCATCGATTATCCTTGGATTCACATCGATATTGCCGGCCCGGCCTTCCTCGACAACGAAAGCAGCTATCGCGGAAAACATGGAACCGGAACGGGTGTACGTTTATTGTATCAATTCCTGGAAAGTAAAGCGCATGGATAAGCTTCAAAAAATACGTTTAGGGGTGAGCGTAGGCGACCTCAATGGTGTGGGCATGGAGGTAATCATCAAAACCTTCATGGAGCCTAAAATCACCACATTTTGTACGCCAATTGTGTACGGATCTTCGCGTGCTGCGGGCTACTACCGCAAGTTGATGGGCGTAAACGACTGGAGTTTTAATGTCGTTAACCATGCTGCTGAGGCCAACCCCAAACGGGCTAATCTCATCAATGTATGGCAGGAAGAAGTACAGCTACAGCCAGGTGTTGCGAGCAAGGAAGTAGGTCAGCTTGCCTTCCGGTCGTTAGCAGCTGCCGTTGCTGACTTGAAAGCCGGTAAAATTGATGCATTGGTTACCGCGCCCATCAACAAAGACACCATTCATAGCGAACAATTCAACTTTCCAGGTCATACAGAGTACTTGCAGGAGGCTTTTGGGCAGAAAGAAGTGCTGATGTTTTTGGTGAGTGATCGTATGCGTGTGGGTACCCTTACCGGACATATTCCGTTGAAAGAGGTGGCAGGCAAACTCGGTAAAGAAGCGGTGCTGGCCAAATTGCGGCTCATGAATCAGTCGTTGCAGCTCGATTTCAGCATCCGAAAACCGCGTTTGGCCGTACTTTCTCTTAATCCACATGCCGGCGACAACGGCCTGCTTGGCGACGAAGAGCAACGTATTCTTGTACCAGCCCTCGAGGCGGCTCGGCAGGAAGGCCTATTGGTTTTTGGACCCTACGGTGCCGACGGTTTTTTTGGAAGTCGCCAGTTCATGCAGTTCGACGGCATTTTAGGCATGTATCACGACCAAGTGTTGGCGCCATTCAAGGCCTTGGCTTTCGAAAATGGTGTAAACTTCACAGCCGGTTTGCCCATCGTCCGCACCTCGCCCGATCATGGAACGGGGTATGACATTGCCGGTAAAAATGTTGCCGATGCTGCCAGTTTCCGTCAGGCGGTATTTGCTGCCATTGATATTGCACGCACCCGAGCCGAAAACAGCAGCTTGCAAGCCAATGCGCTCAAACCTGCCAATGTGAAGTTTGAAGACGGGGAGTGAAGATTTTATTTCAAATGGATTGATAGATAAAAGTAGGAAGCGATCCCGATAAGCTCATTTTTATTAGCTGCTGGTCCATCTACTAGGAAAGATGGACCTTTAGTTCTGTTTGACATGTATTAAACAAAAGACATTTACATGACCTAACAATTGTCTGCCCTTCATAACTTCAAAAAACGAAAGTTATGAAATACTCTTTATTCATTGTTATTTTACTGGGGTATTTCCAGTCAATTAAAGCCCAACCTTTTTTGGTTGATACTTCGCAATTCAATTCAGAAGGCAGGCCACTTCATATGCGGCAGTTTCCTAATGGAAAAACTGTCTGGTTGAGCATTGAATTTAACCCTCTCCTTCGTCTACGATTTGAAAGTCATCAAGTAGGCGTTGGATTACGGCCTTCGTACTTCATTGGGCAAATTGGCGGACAAGCTTCCCTTCCTTTTTTTGATTTCGATGATAAAATTATTTGGGCCGAAGTTTTTGTAACGCAAGATTCCAATTTCCTACGATGGAGAGAATGCGATGCCAACGGCATTATTACTGAGCGAGGAACTACATCCATTGCTGTTCGAGGGAATATTGGATTTATTGCTTCAAGGTATCACCTGAATCAATTTTTCACAGTCATGTGGCATAGAGACTCGGTCATCTCTAACGGCAAATTTTATTTAGTGAATTTTGATACGAATGGGGTGATGTTGAGTAAGGTTTCCTTACCTGATAGTGGTGGTTTTAGGCCGAATCGACCAGGATATTCTAATCGTTCTCATGTACAATGGCTGAATGATACTACCTGGATCCTGAATAGGTCTCTGCACCAAATCGCTGGGGGCCAAGGAACTCACAGGGAAAATGCCATGGCATTCGATTATTCAGGAAATCTCCGTTGGCAAGTGTCAAAAATACGGAGCGATGTATCGAAGTGGGTTAACGAAACAGATGTTTATGTAACAGGTGTAGGCTTTCCAGAATTACATCTTTATAAAAGAGTTGCGGATTCACTTCAATTACAATGGGCTAGAAGTTGGTCAGACTTCAATTTGTTATCATCTGAATTACGAAATCCTATTCTTGAAGTGGATTCTAATGGTTGTACCTTGATTGGGAGCAGAGTAAATAATTTTATAGCTCTTTTACGAGTTGATAGGTTTGGTAACCGAACCTGGTACAGAAGCCATGAGGTTTGGAGTGAAAGATCGTCCACCACGACTCAACAAATAGGCTATGAAAATTGGCCACATCAAGTATTTAGGAATTCAGCCGGGCATTATTGGCTCTTCGGTGGACAGGATTTTCAGAGTTCCGTTACAAATACAATCTTCAACGGACATTGGTATGCGTATTTAAATGAACAGGGTTGCGTAAATTTTCAATGTTTTCCTTTGGGTGCGTCCAGCCCTTTGTTTAAACAAATCGATTTAAAAGTATACCCTAATCCTGCCAATGATGTCCTTCATATTGAACTTTCTCATGGGTCGAAAAATGATGGCTTGTCTTTTAGACTACTCGATATTTACGGCAGAACGCAAACTCAGGGAATTTTAGACGAATCTTCTGCGCACAAAGTTTCGGTCAACCAGACAACCCCAGGAGTCTATCTGCTAGAAATATTAGATGAAAATCGTATAGTGGCTGTGTCAAGAGTATTTATTCGTCGTTAATTCGGGTATGTGACTATTCATTCCTAACTCACGTAAATGCAGATATCCGTTGTCGCATTGAGAAGAACATCTGCCTCTTAATCTTTTCCATCGTAGCATTAAGGACTTTGGTTCTGATAAATTATGGCAAGATTCATTTTTATCTGCTTAATTCTCTCCCAATTCCCTTCTGGGTTTGCAGATATTTCAGGAATCATTACCTTTGCAGTCCTGAATTGGAAGCGCTATCCGCATACAAATTAAGAATCGCGGGCTTAGGCCTTGGATTTCACACCTTTGATTATGAGATAGGTGCTTCGTTTTTTGCTGCCTTTCCAGGTAGTCAGCTTACAGACGGTAAGCTGTCGCTGGTACTGGAAGTAGAAAAAAAGACCAGTTCGCTGATTTTGCAGTTCAGGATTCGAGGTGAAATTGTATTGCCCTGCGATCGTTGTTTGGCCGATGTGCCCGTGAAAATCGACACCCATGCGAAGTTGGTACTTCGTATGAGTACAACGCCCGGAAAGCCCGACGACGATCTCGTTTGGCTGCCCATTACCGCATACGAATACGATTTTGCCCCTTATCTATATGAAACCATCCATTTGCAGTTGCCCCTCAAGGTGAGCTGTGATTTGGGCCAAAATAAAGGTTGTCAGGCCGATTTCGAGAATTTACTCTCGAAGTACAGCGGTGCGACGGCCGAAGAAGCAGCAGAGGAAGAACGAGCCGACGAGGCACCGGTTGACCCGCGCTGGGAAAAATTGAAAAATTTAAAGTTCTAGTAAGATGCCAAATCCGAAACACCGCCATTCGCGGAGCAGAAGAGACAAACGCCGTACGCACTACAAGGCCGAAGCCGCAACCGTAGCTACCTGCCCAACCACTGGTCAGCCGCACTTGTACCACCGTGCACACTGGTTTGAAGGCAAGATGTACTACAAAGGCAAAGTTGTCATCGACAACGCTGCTGCGGAGTAAATCGCCTTTCCGTGAATATCGGTATTGACATGATGGGGGGCGATTTCGCCCCGAAAACAACCCTCGAAGGTGTTGTTCTTGCACTCAAAAATCTGCCTGCCGATGTGCGGCTCACGCTTTTTGGTGACCAACCCACCCTCGAAGCCAGCTTAAAACAAGCTGGAGCTGATTTCAGTCGCTTGAATTTGGTACACACCACGCAAGTGATTGAAATGGGGGAGCATCCCACCAAAGCCATACCCAAAAATCCCGACTCCAGTATTGTGGTCGGGTTTTCGCATTTGCGTGCTGGGAAAATTGATGCTTTTGCTGGAGCAGGCAACACCGGCGCTATGCTGGTAGGAGCCATGTATACGGTAAAAGCTATCCCCGGGGTTATACGTCCAGCAATTGCATCGTTGGTACCTAAAGAATCAGGAGGCAACGGCCTCATACTCGATGTAGGTGCGAATGCCGACTGCCGTCCCGATAGTCTCCTTCAATTTGGCATACTCGGAAATTTATATGCCAAGCATGTATTGCGCATGGAACAGCCCCGTGTAGGTTTGATGAACATTGGGGAGGAAGACGAAAAAGGTAATTTGCTTGCTCAAGCTGCCTTCAAAATGATGAAGGATAATGAATTCTTCCAGTTTTTAGGCAATATCGAAGGTCGCGACATGTTCAACGACAAAGCCGACGTGATTGTGTGCGATGGCTTTACGGGCAATGTGTTGATAAAAATGGCCGAGTCGTTCCACGAGCTCGTCACCCACCGAAACATCGAACATCCTTTCTTCGATCGGTTCAATTACGAGAACTATGGAGGGAGCCCAATTCTCGGTTTAAACGCACCTGTGGTAGTTGGTCACGGCATTTCGAGCGGACCAGCCATAGCCAATATGATACGCCATGCAGTAGAGATTGCAGGCAGCGGACTTACCGAGAAGATACGCGAAGCATTTAATTGATTTTAACGGATAGCCGAAAAGTTCTAATTTGCACGGCTGTTGCCGCGCGCAACATCCGTAGCAATACGGAAACTTTCTGAAATAGCCGCATGACCAAAATAACCGCAGCCATAACCGGCATACACGCTTGGGCACCCGAAGATGTGGTGACCAATTTCGACCTCGAGAAGGTGATGGACACCAACGATGAGTGGATACAAACCCGCACCGGAATCCGGGAGCGCCGTTTTTTTAAAACACCTGGATCGGCTACGTCCGATATCGGTGTAAAATGTATGGAAGGACTGATGGCCAAAACCGGTCTGAAGCCTGAAGACATCGAATTGTTGATTTGTTGCACGGCTACGCCCGATATGGCTTTCCCAGCCACGGCCAACATCATCTGCGACAAAATAGGTGCTAAAAATGCAGCTGGTTACGACTTAAGTGCTGCTTGCTCTGGCTTTTTGTTTGGCATCACCACCGCCTCACGTTTTATTGAGTCGGGTATGTACAAAAAGGTAGTTGTGGTAGGTGCCGATAAAATGACCTCTATACTCAATTTAGAAGACCGAGCCACAGCCATCATCTTTGGCGACGGCGGTGGAGCAGTGTTGCTCGAGCCCAATACCGAAGGCAACGGAATTATGGACGCCATCATGCGCAGTGATGGGGGCGGCCGTCATTACCTTTTCCAAAAGGCAGGGGGCTCGGCACATCCAGCCACGGTTGAGTCGGTTCAAAACAAGGAACACTTTGTTTATCAAGAAGGCAAAACCGTATTCAAGTTTGCAGTAACCAACATGGCCGAAACAGCTGCAGAGATCATGGAGCGCAACCAATTGAAGGCCGACGATATTGCCTGGCTGGTGCCCCACCAAGCCAATAAACGCATCATCGACGCCACGCGTGAGCGTATGGGGCTTCCCGAAGCCAAAACCATGGTAAACATCGAACGTTACGGCAATACCACCAACGGTACTATACCCCTTTGTTTGTGGGAATGGGAATCGAAACTGCACAAAGGCGACAACTTAATCCTCGCCGCCTTTGGTGGAGGTTTTACCTGGGGTGCCCTTTATTTACGATGGGCATACGACCCGAAATAATCCGGCCTATTTTTGCCGACGAATTAACCTAAATCCTAACTTGCAACCTTATGGCTAGCACAGCTGATTTTAGAAACGGACTTTGTATCAAATTTAACCACGACATCTACAAGATTGTCGAGTTTTTACATGTTAAACCAGGCAAAGGAGCTGCTTTTGTACGCACCAAGCTCAAAAGCATGACTACCGGTCAGGTATTGGAAAATACTTTTCCATCGGGAGCCAAGGTGGATAGTGTGCGTATAGAGACCCGCGAATACCAGTTTTTGTACAAAGACGATATCGGCTACCATTTTATGGATAGCGAAACCTTCGAACAAATCACCATCGAGAAAGTGCGCATCAATGCCCCTGAGTTTTTAAAGGAGGGAGTGGTTTGTTTGGTATTGGTGAACACCGACGAAGATTCGGTTTTGGGCTGTGAATTGCCGCAAAACATAGAATTAGAAGTTACTTACACTGAGCCAGGCGTACGTGGAGATACTGCCAGCGGAAACGCTATGAAGCCTGCAACCCTAGAAACAGGCAACAGCATCAACGTACCCTTATTTGTGAACACCGGCGACCGCATCAAAGTGGATCCCGCCGAAGGACGTTATATCGAGCGTGTAAAATAAACCCTAAACCAGACTAACTATGGATCTGAAAGAAATACAAGACCTCATTCGTTTCGTTGCCAAATCGGGCGTAACCGAAGTGGAACTTGAGCGCGATGGCTTTAAGCTGGTCATCAAGGCAGAACGCCCTACCGAAGGGTATGCGTATGTACAACAGCCGCCAGTAATGGTTGCAGCTCCACAAACGGTAGCTGTTTCGGCTCCAGCAGCGCCAGCGCCAGCGCCAGCACCAGCGGCTGCTTCAGAAGCAGCACCTGCTCCTGTAGCAGTAGCAGCCGATAGTGGTGTTCCCATCAAATCACCCATGATTGGTACATTTTATCGCTCGGCTGGTCCCGACAAGGAACCGTTTGTGAAAGTAGGCGACAAGATTGAAAAGGGCCAAGTGGTTTGTATAATCGAAGCCATGAAGTTGTTCAATGAAATCGAGTCGGAAGTAAGCGGCACCGTAGTAAAAGTGCTCGTGGATAATGCCAACCCGGTTGAATACGATCAGCCTCTTTTCTTGGTAAATCCTGCCTAAGGATTTGCTGCTGTTGAACGCTTAAACCCTTAACGCGTGTTCAAAAAAATTCTCATTGCCAATCGGGGCGAAATTGCCCTGCGCATCATCCGTACATGTAAGGAGATGGGCATTAAAACGGTAGCGGTATACAGTACAGCCGACCGGGATAGTCTGCATGTACGTTTTGCCGACGAAGCGGTGTGTATTGGTCCGCCGAAAAGTGCCGATTCTTACCTCAATATTCCGAACATCCTCGCAGCAGCCGAGATCACCAATGCCGATGCCATCCATCCCGGTTATGGTTTTTTGTCGGAGAATGCCAAGTTTTCTGAAATCTGCCGCGATTATAAAATCAAGTTCATTGGTCCTTCGCCTGAAGCCATTCGCTCGATGGGCGACAAAGCCACTGCCAAAGAAACCATGAAGAAGGCTGGTGTACCGGTGGTGCCCGGTTCTGAAGGTTTGCTCGAGAGCATCGAAGACGCCAAAAAGACAGCTGCAGAAATAGGTTTTCCTGTTATCATCAAAGCCACAGCCGGCGGTGGTGGTCGTGGGATGCGTATCATTTGGAAAGAGGAAGACCTCGATACCCTCTTTGAATCGGCTCAGCGTGAAGCCGAAGCTGCTTTCGGTAACGGCGGTATGTATATGGAGAAGTTTATCGAAGAACCTCGCCATATCGAAATTCAAGTGGTGGGCGACCAATACGGCAAGGCTTGTCACTTAAGTGAGCGTGACTGTTCTATTCAGCGTCGTCACCAGAAGTTGATCGAAGAAGCGCCGTCGCCTTTCATGACCGACGAGTTGCGCGAACGTATGGGAGAAGCTGCGGTACGAGGTGCGATGGCTGTAAACTACGAAGGTGCAGGCACCATCGAGTTTTTGGTCGACAAACACCGCAACTTTTACTTCATGGAGATGAATACGCGTATCCAGGTAGAACATCCGGTAACCGAAGAGATTATTGATTACGACCTGATCAAGGAGCAAATCAAAGTGGCCAGCGGCATCCCTATTTCAGGTAAGAACTACCTGCCCAAGATGCATGCTATCGAGTGTAGGATCAATGCCGAAGACCCTTACAACGATTTCCGTCCTAGCCCGGGTAAGATTACCACTTTACACATACCTGGAGGCCATGGTGTTCGTGTAGATACACACATCTATTCGGGTTACAGCATACCTCCATTTTACGACTCAATGATTGCCAAGGTGATAGCTGTGGCGCAAACGCGCGATGAGGCCATCGCCACCATGCAGCGTGCATTGAGCGAATTTGTGATTGAAGGTGTAAAAACTACCATACCATTCCATTTGAAGATGCTCAAGGACGAAAACTTCCGTGCTGGCAACTTCAATACGCAGTACATGAACAACTGGGTGATGGAAGATTAAATTGAATTTTGTTTGTCCTGAAAACCGGCCTGTATTTAGTTGCAGTGCCGGTTTTTTATGCGGTATTGGGGAAGGTAGGTGGAAATGCTCTTGTTCATGAATAGATCAAACAAGAGGTCGCCCAAGGAGGAAGCAGGTTGTAATCGTTTAGTAATACCAAATTTTGCACATTGAAGGCTGTTTATTTGAACTATACACGCGAAGTAAATGAACGATAAATGGCATATCGGTCAAATATTAGCGTTTTTCATCGCTTAAATGGATATATCTGGGCTATAAATAATATTAATTTGACCGAAAACGGTTTTTCAGCATGAACAACTATCCAAGGCCGATACTTGACAGTATAACCAGTTTTTGCCAAAGTATTGTGCGAATGAAATCTGCTGATGAGATCTTGCGTGTATCCCACATAAATTTTGGAATGCTTAACTGAGAAAAGAACGTATACCACAAACATAGCGTGATCCATTCTTCAGATGTCTGTTAATCAAGTATTAAAAATAGTAATATTTGATCTCGGTCGTGAATTAAGCAAGCTTGGACTGGATTGCTTCCTTCGCTTTGCTGCGGAAGCGGCCTGTATGGGGTGGCTTAACCAATAAACCCGCCGCCTGCTTCGCATGCGTGGTTTTTTGTGCAAAAAAAGAGGGCTGGATTGCTTCCTTCGCTTTGCTGCGGAAGCGGCCTGTATGGGGTGGCTTAACCAATAAACCCGCCGCCTGCTTCGCATGCGTGGTTTTTTCTTTTTTTACACAGCCTCAAGCAAGCTTGGACTGTGTAAAAAAAGAAAAACCCGAACCTTTCGATTCGGGTTTTTTGGTAGCGGGGGCTGGACTCGAACCAGCGACCTTTGGGTTATGAGCCCAACGAGCTACCAACTGCTCTACCCCGCACTATCTAAATTGGATTGCAAAGATATAATTCCGTTCTTTGCAATCCCAATAGAAATTAAAAAAAAATGTCTCACCGCGCCGGCTTCGTTAACATACTCGGGAAACCTAATGCCGGGAAGTCTACCTTGATGAACCGCTTGGTGGGCGAAAAGCTGTCGATAGTAACGCCTAAGGCACAAACTACCCGACATCGCATATTGGGGATAGTGAGTGAAGACGAGTACCAAATCGTATTTTCAGATACTCCTGGTTACCTCGAATCGCGATATGGTTTGCACAAAGCCATGATGCGATTTGTAGAAACGGCCATCGAAGATGCCGATATAGTATTGTGGGTGGTAGATGTGACCGATGAAGGCGATGTAGCCGAATACCATGAGCAGTTGCTGCAAGCCGAAAAATTAATAGTTCTCCTCAACAAGGTCGACAAACTAAAAGGTGATGAGCAAGCCAAGCTAGAACAACAGTGGCGGGCCGAAGCACCCAATGCGGTCGTATTGCCCATTTCGGCCGAAAAAGGTTTTAACATCGATGGATTGATGGGCCACATCTTGAAAATGCTTCCTGAAGGGCCTCCGTATTATGGCAAAGATGAGCTTACCGATAAAAGTGAGCGCTTCATTGCGGCAGAAATTGTACGGGAAAAGATATTCATGAACTACCGCCAAGAGGTGCCCTATGCCTGCGAAGTAGAGGTGGACAGTTTTAAGGACGAAGAAAATTTGCTCCGCATATCTGCTTTGGTATATGTAGAACGTGCCTCGCAAAAAGGCATCGTCATTGGTCCAAAAGGTGCGGGATTGAAAAAAGTAGGAATAGAAGCGCGCAAAGACCTCGAAGCCTTTTTTGGCAAGCAGGTAATGCTCAGTTTGTTTGTTAAAGTAAAAGAGAACTGGCGGAACGACGATCGTATGCTCCGCTATTTCGGATATAATCACTGAATATGAGTCGTGTAGTTGCCATTGTGGGGCGCCCGAATGTGGGTAAAAGTACCTTGTTTAATCGTTTAACCGAAAGCCGTAAGGCGATAGTCGATGACTTTTCGGGAGTTACTCGCGACCGCCATTACGGACAGGCCGAATGGATAGGAGAGAAGTTTACCGTTATCGATACCGGAGGTTTTGTTAAAGGCTCTGACGATATTTTTGAAGCGGCCATCCGTTCCCAGGTACATATCGCCATCGAAGAAGCCGATGTGATTCTGTTTATGGTGGATGTGACTACTGGCATCACCGACTTAGATGAGTCTATGGCCGACATGCTCCGCCGATCGAAGAAGCCTGTTTTTGTGGTTGCCAATAAAGTCGACTACCACGAAAGAATTGGGCAAGCTGCCGAGTTTTATGCCTTTGGGCTCGGTGAGATTTATAATATTTCATCGCAAACAGGTTCAGGAACGGGCGAATTGCTCGATGAGGTGGTGAAAGCACTGCCACCGGCACAAGAGGAAACCCTCGAAAAACTGCCCCGCATAGCGATAGTTGGCAGGCCGAATGTAGGCAAAAGCACCATGCTCAATGCTTTGCTCGGTAAAGAGCGGACCATCGTTACGCCTATCGCCGGTACTACCCGCGATACCATCCTGGAAGAATACAATGCCTTTGGTCATCATTTTTACCTGATAGATACGGCAGGTATGCGTAAAAAAGCCAAAGTGCACGAAGACATCGAGTTTTATTCGGTGATGCGCACCATACGCGCCATAGAAGAATGCGATGTGGTGATGCTGATGATCGATGCTCAAGAAGGTATACAAGCCCAAGATTTATCGATTTTCCATCTCGCCGAAAAGAATATGAAAGGGATAGTGGTAGTTGTGAATAAGTGGGATGCTATTGAGAAAGATCACAAAACCACCAAGGTATTCGAAGACCGCATCAAGGAAAAGGTAGCGCCATTTACCGATATACCCATCGTATTTACTTCGGCCACCGAAAAGCAGCGGATCATGAAGGCGGTAGAAACGGCCTTGATGGTGTACGAAAACCGGAGCAAAAAAGTAAAAACCAATAAGCTGAACGAGGTAATGCTTCAGGTTATCGAAAACTACCCGCCGCCAGCATGGAAGGGAAAGTACATTCGCATCAAATATTGTACACAGGTCAAAATTGCCACACCTACTTTCGTTTTCTTCTGTAACCTCCCGCAGTACATACGCGAACCCTATCGCCGATACTTGGAAAATAAGTTGCGTGAAAACTTCGATTTTACTGGGGTTCCGATGAATATTTTCTTCAGAGAGAAGTAAAAACCGACGTCTTTAACAGCAGAGAGATTAATCTTACTTGGAGATATCCACACTAACCTGCTGAGCATTAATGCATTGGTAACACGAATTGTGAATAAAATAATTTTTGCAAGTGTAGAAAGTGTGATTACCTTTGTGACGTTAAAAAAATCTACCCATGAAAAAATTATTTGCCCTCCTCCTCGTAGCTGGTGCTATGTTCGCTGTAGCTTGCGGAAACGCTGAAGAAGCTACTGAAGAAACTACAATGGAAGCTCCTGTAGAAGAAGCTCCAGCTGTAGAAGAAGCTCCAGCTGACACAGCTGCTGCTACTACCGACACTGCTGCTGCTATGTAATTCAAGCGAAAGCAAAAAATTACCCGTTGGATAACCTCCAACGGGTTTTTTGTTTTTAGCCCATTTGTGTTTTATGCTAAACTCTTTGAATTGCTTACGGCCGCTGGAGCGCTGCCTTCAATGTAGGGTCGAATTGATGGATTACCGGATAAAATACGTCGTTGCCAAAAAGCTGCCGGCCGATATAGGCTTTGAGATAGGCTTCTATCATGCCCCTTTCTTTTTGGTAGCTCCCATTCCATTGGAGGTCGGCCTTTTTGGTCTCTTCCATCAAGCGGTTCCAATGCGCAGTGCTCGGCTTGAAATTTTTGAGAAATTGTTCCTTGCCAAGGGGTTGTAGCTTACTGCGTTCTTCATCGGCCAGGCTGTAGCTTAGATCTACCAAAATCCCGCTGTTGAAAAGTACGTTCAACGCAGGGCCAAAGGTACTGGTGTCGGCTGCCACAAATACGTCGGGTATGATGCCCCCACCGCCAAATACCACTCTACCTTTTTTGGTGCGATACGGTACACTGTCGTTTACCTGTATGCTATCTCGCGAGAAAAACTCACCGTGTTGGTAACGAGCCACCAAATCGTCCTCCGACTCGCCGGCTTTGTAAGGCTTCTGGATCGAACGTCCGGAGGGGGTATAATATCGGGCAACGGTCAATCGCACGGCCGATCCGTCGGGCATGCCAAACTGTTCTTGCACCAGCCCTTTGCCAAACGAACGGCGACCGAGCAATACTGCTCTGTCTTGGTCTTGAAGCGCACCAGCAACTATTTCAGAGGCCGAAGCCGAGCCTTCGTCGAGCAACACATACACTTTGCCTTGCTCAAATAAACCTGCTGCGGTAGCCAAATAATCGCGACGTGGCTGGGTGCGTCCTTCGGTATAGGTAATGAGTTCGCCCTTGCCCAAGAACTCATCGCTGAGCTTGATGGCTGCCTCGAGATAGCCACCCGGATTGCCTCGTAAATCGAGTACCAAAGCGCTCATCGGGCCTTGCTGGCGAAGTTTATTGAATGCTTCCTGGAATTCGTCGGCGGTGGTCGCACTGAACTTGTTGATTTTGATATAGCCCATATCGGGCGCAGGACGGTAGGCCACGTCGACACTATAAATGGGTATTTTACCTCGGGTGATGGTAAAGGGAATGGTTCGCGGAGCACCCTTGCGGACTACCTCTACCTTTACTTTGGTGCCGCGGTTGCCCCGTAAGCGCTTAATCACGTCGTCGTTGGTGAAATCCGGCCCAGTAACGTCTTCGCCATCTACTTTCACAATTTTATCGCCGGCACGCAGGCCTACAGCCTCCGACGGTCCTCCCGATAGCGCAGTAACCACCAATATGGTGTCGTTGAGGCGATAAAATTCAATACCGATACCGTCGAAATTGCCTTCGAGGGGCTGGTTTACTTCTTCAAAGTCGTGCGCCGGGATGTAGGCCGAGTAGGGGTCGAGCTGCTCCAACATGGCCTGTATGCCGCTGGCATGTAGATATTGGGTATCTACAGTGTCGACATAACGCGACTCAATGAGTTGCAATATTTGTTGCAAAGCGTTGTCGGGTCGGCGCAAAAGCAAGGTGGTATTGCCGCCAGGATTCATCTTGTAGCCCAGGAACATGCCTGCGGCGAGAATTACACTAAGGAGTAGGGGGAGCCAAATGGCGCGTTTCGAATTCACGGTATAACTACTTTCTATGGGTGCTAAACCAAAACCGTTGCAATTAAGTTTGACGATATCGGCTTGCTTCGCAAAAATGCAGGTATTTTTACAGCCTGTTCACTTAAGTGTAAGATTTTGGAAAATTCCTTTCACCGCATTACCGAAGCACCCTCCAATTACGAAGGCCTCGACCGCTTGAGCACCCGTGAGCTGCTCGACAACATGAATCGGGAAGACCAAAGTGTTCCGCTGGCCGTGGCCAAAGAAATTCCGCGCATTGAAGCGCTGGTAGATTGTGTGGTAGAGAAAATGCGCCGCGGTGGCAGATTGTTTTATTTGGGGGCAGGCACAAGTGGCCGACTGGGCATACTCGATGCTTCCGAATGTCCACCAACCTATGGTGTGCCATTCGATCGGGTGATTGGGCTTATAGCGGGAGGCGATACTGCTATCCGCAAGGCCGTAGAATTTGCCGAAGACGATACCGAGCAGGGATGGAAAGATTTACAAGCCTGGCATGTTGGGCAAGACGATGTGGTTGTGGGCATTGCGGCCTCCGGGAGTACGCCCTATGTGGTGGGAGCGCTGCAGGCTTGTCGCAAGGCAGGCATCACCACAGCCTGCATCACCTGTAATCCGGGCTCTCCGGTGTCGCGCGAAGCCGATTTCCCCGTGGAGGTAGTTGTGGGGCCCGAGTTTGTGACCGGATCTACCCGCATGAAAAGTGGAACGGCCCAAAAATTGGTGCTCAACATGCTTTCGACCAGCACCATGATTCGCCTGGGATACGTGAAGGGCAATAAAATGGTGAATATGCAGCTGACCAACCACAAGCTGGTGAATCGGGGGGTGCAGATGATCATGGATGAACTGGGCGTAGATCATGCAACTGCCGCTGCTTGGTTAGAAGAGTACGGACAAGTGCGTAAGGTGCTCGACGCCAAAAAATAGAGCTATGCACACCATTGAGCCATTTTATCGCTGGATAGAAGATTACAACGCTGCCGACGACGAGCGGTCGCCTTTTTATGGCCGCGAATACAGTGAATTCACCTACTCCCAAGCCATTTACGACCACTACATCCATCCGCAGTGGGACGATTTTGGCTCCGAAACGCTCTTTTTGAAGCTCTTGTATACCGACTACGATGCCGGTTTTACCATCATCGAGTTTATTGGTGAGTGGAACGACGCCATCGCGAACGATGTGATGACCCTCAAAACCGAAGTGATTGATATTCTTCTGGCTGAGGGTATCCGCTATTTTATGCTCATCGGAGAGAATATCCTCAACTTCCATAGCTCCGACGATGCCTATTACGAAGAGTGGTTTGGTGAGCTCGATGAGGGATGGATAGTGGCCATCAACTTCAGGGAACATGTGGCGAGCGAGATGCAACAACAAAACCTCGATTACTACATCAATTTTGGTGGCGAACTTGAGGAGTTCCCTTGGCGGAAATTTAGTCCGCGGCAACTTTTTCAACGCATCGACAGTTTAATAACCAAACGACTCAATCCCTAGATGGCGCGACAACGATTAAACAGCAGCAGCAAGACAGAAGAGGAATTACCCAAGGCTAAACTGAACGCACAAACCCTTCGAAAGGCGGGCAGGTTATTGCGTTATTTAAAGCCTTACCGGGGCATGTTCCTTGGAGGCTTGGCCTTGTTGGTGGTGGGCAGCTTGTTGTCGCTTGGTTTTCCTTTTTTAATGGGCAAACTCATTGATGCAGCCATGCTCAAGGCGGCCAGTGGTTGGTTGGCCGATATCAACACCATCGCCATCGCCTTAGGCATCGTGCTTTTTTTGCAGGCCACCATCTCGTTTTTCCGCATCTATCTATTTGTGCAAGTCGGCGAGCGGTCATTGGCCGATTTGCGGCTTGAAACGTTTCACCGCATCATACGTCTGCCCATGGAGTTTTTTGCCCAGCGTCGGGTAGGGGAGATCAACAGCCGTATTTCGGCCGACCTTTCTCAAATTCAAGACACCATGACCACCACGCTGGCCGAACTCATCCGCCAGGTAGTGGTATTGGTGGGCGGCATCGGGCTTTTGGCGTATACCTCAGGGAAATTAACCGTTTTTATGCTGTCGGTTTTTCCGGTGCTGGTGGTGGTGGCGGTACTATTCGGCAAAGTAATCCGTAAGGTTGCCCGCCAGGCGCAAGACAAGTTAGCCGATTCCAATACGGTGGTCGAAGAAACACTACAGGCCATTGCAAGCGTAAAAGCCTATACCAACGAGTGGTTTGAGTTGCGCCGTTACCGCGAAAACATCGCCGAAGTGGTACGTTTTGCGCTGAAAGGTGCCGCCTACCGGGGAGCTTTTGCCAGTTTCATCATTTTTTGTTTGCTCGGGAGCATCGTATTGGTCATCTGGTACGGAACACGTTTGGTGAGTGCCGGAGAGTTGAGTGTGGGAAGTTTAACCAGTTTTGTTTTGTACAGCACCTTCGTAGGTGCAGCCATGGGCAGTTTTGCCGAGCTGTATGCCCAGGTGCAAAAAGCGCTGGGCGCCACCGAACGCGTGCTCGAGATACTCGATGAAAGCACCGAAGCCATCCAGCTCGAATACGCAGGCGACGGCGATCCCGCACGTTTGGAAGGTGCCATCCGTTTTGTGGACGTGAGCTTCGAATACCCGTCGCGAAACGACCGCACGGTAATTCGTGACCTTAGTTTTTCGGTGTCGCCAGGGGAGAAGTTGGCCGTAGTTGGACCATCGGGAGCAGGCAAGTCTACCTTAGTAAGCTTGGTACAACGCTTTTACGCGCCTTCGCAAGGGCACATTGTGGTGGATGGACAAGAGATAAGTACCTATCCGCTCACCGACTACCGCCGCAACTTGGCAGTAGTGCCTCAGGATGTGATTTTATTTGGAGGCACCATCGAAGAAAATATCGCCTACGGCAAACCCGGAGCATCGCAGGAGGAAATACGTGCTGCAGCCAAAAAGGCGAATGCGCTCGAATTTATCGAGTCATTCCCCGACGCCTTCAAAACCGTAGTAGGAGAACGAGGCGTTAAGTTATCCGGCGGCCAGCGCCAGCGTATCGCTATCGCCCGTGCCGTTTTGCGCGATCCGGCCATCCTCATCCTCGACGAAGCCACCTCCTCGCTCGACAGTGAATCGGAACGATTGGTGCAAGATGCCCTCAATCAGTTGATGGAAGGCCGCACGAGCATCATCATCGCCCACCGACTGAGTACAGTGCGCGATGCAGATAAAATTTTGGTGCTTGATCAAGGCCGCATGGTAGAGTTTGGTACCCACGATGCCTTGATGGAAATTGAAGGCGGCTTGTACCGAAATCTCAAACTGCTGCAGACCGATTTAATCGTCTAAGCGGTGCGTTTCGGCGAGGTTATTTAGACTTATTTTAAATAGCCAGAACTTTTTGATTTTTTTGTGACAGTAGGTGTTCTTGTGCCTTTTCCGTCTAATTTTGCGAACGGATGCTGAAAAGGCGTTACCGCTTTTAAAAATCTTGCGCAAATGATTCAAAATCAAGGAAATTCTCCACGCAGACTGTTTCTTTTCGCCCTCATTTTGTGGGTAGCTGGCAGCTGGTCGACCACCGCAACTGCCCAGCCGAACGGAGCTGATCTCTTCAACAACAACTGTGCTGCCTGTCACAAGATCGATCAGGACCTCGTAGGTCCTGCGCTCAAGGGCATCAGCGACCGCCGCGACGAGGCTTGGCTAATCAAGTGGGTGCGTAACTCACAGGCCATGATTGCCAGCGGCGATCAGTATGCAGTTGATCTCTTCAACAAGTGGAACAAGGTAGCCATGCCTGCGTACGATTGGACGGACGAAGAAATCAAGGCCGTTCTTGCTTACGTAAAAGAACAGGAAGCAGCCGCTGCCCCTGCTGTTGCTACCGGAGGTGATTCGTTGGCTGCTGCCGAAGCATTGGTTGCCGACGACGACAAGTTCCCAATGTCGACTTTGGTTTGGATCATCATCTTCTTGGCTGCGGCAGTAATTTACTTGCTCGTGAGCATGCAGAAGCGATTCAAGCAGAGCTACGACGAACAAGTAGAAGCCGGCAAATTGAATCCCGACACCTTGGTGGAGGTGAAGCCGAAATTCACGGTGAAGCCAGCCTATAAGGTATTGGGTGCCATTGGCGCTCTCCTCATTGGTGGCGTTATCTGGGGTGTGGATGTAGCATCGCATGTAGGCATACAGCAAGGATACCAGCCTTCTCAGCCCATTGCCTTCTCGCACGAGATCCATGCAGGCAAACACGAAATTCAATGTTCGTATTGCCACACCGGCGTTGAACGCGGCAAATCGGCTACCATACCAGCGGTGAACGTTTGTATGAACTGCCACAACCAAATCAAAAAAGAATCGCCCGAAATCAAGAAGATTGCCGACGCTTGGGAAAATAACAAGCCGATTGAATGGGTGCGTATCCACAATTTGCAGGACTTCGCATATTTCAACCACTACCAGCACTACAAAGTAGCCGGTATTGAGTGCCAAACCTGTCACGGCCCGATTCAGGAAATGCCTGAAGTGTACCAGCACAGCAATCTCACGATGGGCTGGTGTATCAACTGTCACCGCGAAACCAAAGTCGATCTCGACAACGGTTACTACAAGCAGGTGCACGGAGATTCCGAAAAATTCAAAAAAGCCCTTACCGAAAAGGGTCTGACCATCGCCAATTTGGGTGGTCTGGAGTGTTCAAAATGTCATTATTAATCCGCCAAATAATTCTCTTCTAGATGGACATCGCTCAAAAGAAGTATTGGAGAAGTGTTGAGGAACTCAATGCGAGCCCCCAATTCATCGAAGAATCATCCAAAGAGTTTGCCGAAGAAATTCCGGTTGACGAACTACTCAGCAACGATTCGCTGAACGCTAACCGTCGTGACTTCCTCAAAGTATTCGGATTCAGCATCACTGCTGCCACCCTGGCCGCTTGTACCAAAACACCGGTAAAACGTGCTGTACCCTTCGTTCAACAGCCTGAAGAAGTTTCTGCTTCGGTGCCAACCTGGTATGCCACTTCCTACCACGACGGTTACGATTACGCAAGTATCATCGTAAAAACCCGTGAAGGCCGCCCAATCAAAATTGAAGGAAACACCTTCAGTGGCGTAAGCCAAGGTGGGGTGAATGCACGTGTACATGCGTCGGTACTGGGTTTATACGACACGGCTCGTTTGCAGAGTCCGACCAAAAGCGGCAAAATAACCGGTTGGGAAACCCTCGACTCGGAAGTGAAAGCCGAGTTGGCGGCCATCAGTGCAGCAGGTGGCCAAATCCGTTTGCTTACCCACAGCATCATCAGCCCTACCACACAACGGATTGTGGCTGAGTTCAAGGCCAAGTTTCCAGGTACCGAGCACATCAGCTACGACGCCATTTCAGCATCAGGCATGCTCGAGGCTAACCGAACTACCTTTGGTGTAGCAGCGCTGCCCAACTACAACTTCGACAAAGCCGAAGTGATCTTGGGTATAGGTGCCGATTTCTTGGGCAACTGGATTTCGCCGGTAGAGTATACCAAAGACTACATGAAAAACCGGAAGCCGACTAAGGAAAATCCGGTGATGTCGCGTCACATTCAGTTCGAAACCCTACTCACCGTAACCGGTTCGAATGCCGATACACGCGCCACCTACCAAGCTTCGAAAGAAGCGCTGGTGGTAACCAATCTATACAATGCCATCGCCAACATGGCCGGTGCAGCTCCGGTAAATACGACTGCCTACGATTTGGCTGGTAATGCCATTAAAGCTGCCGCCAAGGAATTGTGGGCCGCCAAAGGCAAAGCCTTGGTGGTATGCGGTTCGAACGATGCCAACGTACAAGTGCTGGTAAATGCCATCAACCAACTGTTGGGCAGCTACGGCACCACCATCGATATGTCGACGCCGAACTACACCCGTCAGGGAATCGACAGCCAGATGGCTGCACTTGTAGCCGATATGAACGCCGGAAAAATCGGTGCACTCATCAGCTACGGTGTAAATCCAGCATACGACTATCCCGATGCCAAAGCATTTGTGAGTGGATTGGCCAAAACCAAGCTCACCGTAGCCGTATCGATGTTTGCCGACGAAACAGCGACCAACTTCAAATATGTAGCCGCCGCCAACCACTTCCTCGAGAATTGGGGCGATGCCATGCCCGTTAAAGGCATGTACAGCATCCAACAGCCAGCCATCAGCCCGCTGTTTGATACGCGCTCGTTCGAAGAAAGTTTGCTCGCTTGGTCGGGCAACAGCACTAGCGTATACGACTACCTCAAAGCCAGCTGGCGTACCATCAGCAACGAAGCCGACTTCGGCGCGTTCTGGCGTAAGGCGCTGCACAACGGTGTTTTCGAAGCCGCTGCTTCAGGCACACAACCGGCATTCAGTGCCAATGTAGCTGCTGCCGCTGCTGCTATCAAAATTGAATCGGCCGATGTAGAATTGGTTACCTACGAAAAACTGGGTATTGGTAATGGTGCCATGGCCGGCAACCCTTGGTTGCAGGAACTGCCCGATCCAATCTCACGCGCTTGTTGGGATAACTACCTCGCCGTGTCGTTGAAATATGCCAAGGACAATAAACTCAGCGATGGCGACATCGTGAAGGTTGAAGCCAATGGTTACAGCGTGGAAGTACCTGTGCTCATACAGCCTGGAACATTCGCTGGAACGGTAGCCTTGGCCGTAGGTTATGGTCGTACACAAGCAGGCAAAGCCGGTTCAAATGTCGGTGCCAATGCATATCCGTTCCGTAAGCAAGGTGCAGTGAAGGTGACCATCACCAACACCGGCATGAAAACGCAGCTGGCACAAACCCAGACGCACCACACCATCGAAGGAAGAAACATCGTCAAAGAAACTACCCTTGATCGTTACAAAGAGAATGCAGCCGACGGCAACATTCGCCCGTATGTATCGGTGAAGCAAGAAGACGGTACTTTCAAAAAAGTATATCCAGGGATCAGCCGCGATGCCATCACCCTTTGGCAGAAGCGTGACTACGAAGGTCACCACTGGGCCATGGCTGTAGATTTGAACGCATGTACCGGTTGCGGAGCGTGCGTGGTAAGCTGTCAGGTTGAAAACAACGTGCCAGTAGTAGGTAAAGAGGAGGTAATTCGCCGCCGTGAGATGCACTGGATGCGTATCGACCGCTATTACACCTTCACCGAAAACAGCAACGATACCCGTATTACCAAAGAAAAGGAGTACGATACGATTACCGCAGGCGAAAGCATCGAAGTGGCCTTCCAGCCCGTGATGTGTCAGCAGTGCGATAATGCACCATGCGAAACCGTTTGTCCGGTATTGGCCACCACCCACAGCGACGAAGGTTTGAATCAGATGACCTACAACCGTTGTGTTGGAACCCGTTATTGTGCGAACAACTGTCCGTACAAAGTGCGTCGCTTCAACTGGTTCAGCTATGTCGACAACGAGAAGTTTGCCACCAACCCGGCGCAAACCGACCTCGGCAAAATGGTGCTGAATCCAGATGTAACGGTACGTGCACGTGGTGTGATGGAGAAATGTACCTTCTGCGTACAACGTATTCAGGCTGCGAAGCTCGAAGGCAAGCGCAACAGCCGCCGTCCGCTCGATGGCGAAATCAAAACCGCTTGTCAGCAGTCGTGTCCTTCTAACGCCATTGTATTTGGTGATTTGAACGATCCCGACAGTGAAGTATCGAAGTTGTTTGCCAACGAGCGCGCCTACGGTGTGATCGAAGAGCTCAACGTACTTCCATCGGTGAACTACCTCACCAAGGTGCGCAATAAAAAATCAACAGTAGCTTAATCGTAAAACCGAACTAAGACGTTATGTACGAATCACCACTCAGGCGTCCCCTTATCACAGGGAAGACCTCGTACGCCAAAATCACGGACGATATCGTCACTCCCATCGAGGCCGCACCCACCAAATGGTGGTACCTCGGCTTCGGCGTAGCACTTGCCGGTTTGGGCTTATACCTGCTTACCGTAGGCTATCTGCTCTTCACGGGTGTGGGTGTATGGGGCTTGAACAAAACTGTGGACTGGGGTTGGGACATCACCAACTTCGTATGGTGGGTAGGTATTGGTCACGCCGGTACCCTCATCTCGGCCGTATTATTGTTGTTCCGTCAGAAGTGGCGGACCGCGGTGAACCGCTCGGCCGAAGCCATGACCATTTTCGCCGTAGTATGTGCCGGTATGTATCCTTTGCTTCACGCAGGTCGCCCCTGGGTGATTTATTGGGTATTCCCGTTGCCAAACACCTACGGTTCGTTGTGGTCAAACTTCAACTCACCACTGCTCTGGGACGTATTTGCGATTTCTACCTACCTCACCGTTTCATTGGTATTCTGGTATGTAGGTTTGATTCCCGATTTAGCAACCATCCGCGACCGTGCGAAAGGCATTCGTCGTACCATTTATGGAGCGCTGAGCTTCGGATGGAACGGTTCAGCCAAGGCATGGCAGCGTTTTGAGACAGTATCGTTGATTTTGGCTGGTCTCGCTACACCACTCGTACTATCGGTACACACCATCGTATCCATGGACTTTGCTACCTCGGTTATTCCGGGCTGGCACACCACCATCTTCCCGCCGTATTTCGTTGCGGGTGCTATCTTCTCGGGATTTGCGATGGTACTTACCCTCCTCATCATCATGCGTAAGGTAATGCGCCTCGAAAATTACATTACCATCTACCACATCGATGTGATGAACAAAATCATCCTGGCAACAGGATCGATCGTAGGTTCGGCCTATATCACCGAGTTTTTCATCGCTTGGTATTCGGCCGTTCCGTTCGAGCAGTACGCCTTCACCAACAGGATGTTCGGTCCGTACTGGTGGGCCTATTGGGCCATGATGACCTGTAACGTGATTACGCCACAGTTGTTCTGGTCGCAGCGCCTGCGCCGCAACATCCCATTCGTTTTCGTTATCTCCATTTTCGTGAACGTAGGTATGTGGTTCGAGCGTTTTGTGATTATCGTAACCTCGTTGCACCGCGACTACCTGCCATCGAGCTGGGCCATGTATTCACCAACTTGGGTGGAAATCGGCATGTTCGTCGGCTCACTCGGCTTGTTCTTTACCCTCTTCTTCTTGTTTGCGAAGTTCTTGCCGGTAATTGCCATTGCCGAGGTAAAAGCCATCGTAAAAACATCGGCCGAAGAGCACATTGCTAAAGTTGCCGAAGCAGAAGGTGTAGACTTGAAAGAAGTTCATCCACAAATTGCCTGATCATGAGCCAAAAATATATACTCGGAATTTTTAACGACGAAGAGCCCGTGCTCGACGCCGTTCGTGAAATCCGTGCTTCGGGAACTGCTATCTACGATGTATACAGTCCATTCCCGGTGCACGGCTTAGACCAGGCCCTCGGATTAAAGCGTTCACGTCTTCCCAAAGCGGCCTTTCTTTTCGGAACATTAGGTCTTACCCTCGCCACCACTATGCAGGTGTGGATGTTGGGTATCGACTGGCCGATGAACATAGGCGGTAAGCCAGCCATAGCCTGGCCCGACTTTGTTCCGGTGAGTTTTGAATTTACCGTACTGCTCACAGCACTGGGCATGGTAGGCACCTTTTTATATGCCTGCGGCTTTTTCCCGGGTGCAGAAGCGAAACAACCCGATTTGCGCGTAACCAGCGATAAATTTTGTATCGCCATTAAAAACGACGGTGCTGACTTTGATGCCGTTTCGGCCATGCTGAAAAAACACGGTGCCGAAGAGGTAAAAGTAGAGGAGGTAGAACTATGAAGAAGACCTTGATATGGGCAGCAGTCATGTCTGCCGGTTTGTTGCAGTCGTGTTTTTTAGTCCGCGATGAAAAAGATCCCGGTTACGAATACGCACCACAGATGTATGTATCTACTCCTTACGATCCATATTCGCAAGTAGAGGAGAATACGGTGAATCCACACGGCATGAATATGCGTAAGCCGGTAGAAGGTACCATCGCCCGCAGTGGCGTTGGGTACGACAATACCCGCCTAGAGCTCATGCACAATTACCCAATTGGCAAAGACAGCATCGAGTATGCCGCACAGGTGCTCAAGAATCCGTTAGAAGCCAACGAGAAAAATCTAAAAGAAGGAAAGTACTACTATGCAGCCTACTGCCAGCCCTGCCACGGTGCTGAAGGAAAAGGCGATGGCCCGGTTGGCCAGAAGTATGGTGGTGTTCCTAACTACCAAGCCAGCTACATTGCCGACAAACCTTCGGGTCACATTTACCACGTGATTACCAAAGGAAAAGGCCGTATGTGGGGTCACGGTTCTCAAATTCGTCCCGAAGACCGCTGGAAAATTGTTATGTACGTGAATCAACTAAGAGGTTATACCGCTCAATAAGCTGCACATGGGATCGCATAATCATCACGATATCGCCATTAAAGAAGAAAAGTTCGTCTTTACCGGCAAATTGCGCAACATCACCTTTGGCCTCATGGGCGTAGGGGTGTTAGCCATGATCTACGGTCTGATGACCGACAGCCATGCTTTCTGGGCGAACTTTTTGCTCGGTAACTGGTACTTTTTGGGTGTAGCCATCGCTTCACTTTTGTTTGTGGGACTCATTTCGGTAACCAATGCGGCATGGTCGCTCGGCTTCAAGCGTATTGGTGAAGCCATGATGGGCTATCTGCCAGTTGCCGCTGTAGGTTTTGCCATCATCCTGCTTGGTATGGCCATGCACTGGAACCACATCTACCACTGGACGCATCCGGGTATAGCCGATGAATTTTTGGCCGACGGATCAGCAAATCCAGAGTACGATGCCATCATTGCCTCGAAGGTTCCGTATTTGAACATACCTTTCATGGCTGCACGTGCCGCCATTGCCTTCTTGGCGTGGATACTTTTTGCTCGTGCCATTCGTCGTAATTCACTGGCCGAAGATTTGAACGGAGGCTTGCGCAGCTTGAAGCGGAATAAAACGTTGGCATCGGCATTTTTGCCCGTATATGCCGTAACGTGGGCTTTGGCTACCTGGGACTTTGTGATGAGCATCGATACCCACTGGTATTCAACCATCTTCTGGATGTATCACTTTGCTGCGGCTTGGGTTACCGCCATCAGCATCATCACCATTACCGCCATTTTGTTGCGTCGTAATGGATACTTGAAAGTGATCACCGAAGAGCATATGCACGACATCGGCAAATTCATGTTCGCCTTCAGTATTTTCTGGACCTACATCTGGTTGTCGCAGTACCTGCTCATCTTCTACGCAAACATTCCGGAAGAAGCAATTTACTACCAAGAGCGTTTTGAGCATTTCAAAGTGCTGTTCTTCGTGAACCTTATCATCAATTTCGTTGCACCGTTCTTGTTACTCATGACACGTGGATCTAAGCGTAACGATACCTTGATGTTGGCCGTGGCTGTATTGCTGGTTATCGGTAAGTTCATCGATTTGTACCAAGGCATCATGCCGGGTGCTGTAGGTGCTCACGCCCACATCGGTGTCATCGAAATAGGCATGTTCCTCGGATTTATCGGTTTGTTCGTATTTGTAATGGCACGTGGCTTAGCCAAAGCGTCGCTCATTCCTTTCAAACATCCGTACATCAAAGAATTCACCCACCACGAGGTGTTCTAAACTAGATGTCACAAAAAAAAGCCGCTGTTTCGATTGAAGCAGCGGCTTTTTTATTGGTGTTTATCTGGTTTATTCGGTAGCCTCTTCGTCGGCCTTGATGGTTTTTTCGAAAGTCTTTTTGTCCTTGTCGAGCTGTCGCATTTTTTCTTCGCGGTAGGCAGCCTCACGTTCGGCGGCTTTTTTCTTGCTATTGCAGGAGCTCAAACCGGCAACAGCCAATAGCCCCAAGAGCAGGATGAGCAGTGGAATGAATTTTTTCATACGTCGGATTTTACAAGCAATTTACAACTATCGTGCTAAAAACTTCTGTTCGGTGCTCCACGCTTCGGGCGCTGCGGCGAAAAGTTGTTTGGTTTCTCCCCATACTTCGGCAAACAAGGCCGAATGGCGGTAGGCTTCCAGGTCGCTGGCCTTCTCCCAGCGGCTGTAGGTGAAATAGATGTGGCCGTCTTTCAGCAATTCGAGATGCGAGCAGCCCGGAAACTGCCGGATGCGGTCGCAGCTACCGAAAAAGAGCTTTTCGAAAGCTTCGGTTGCTTCAGGACGGAAGGTCATTTTTACGAGTCGTGTTATCATAGTTGTTCTATCATCACAGGGTCGTCGGTGCGCAGGCCAAGCAGCTGGGCCGCCGAGCCACCGCGAATGGCGATGTGCAGCAAGCCGTTGTGACCGAAAAAGGCGACGGTTTCGCCCAATTCGGTGGCATTGAAGTGTTGCTGTATGCGGCCGATGGTATTGCCGCCTTTGTGGCTGCGTTTGAGGTGCACGGCATACGGCTCGCGTATGTTGCGGTCGAAATAGCCTTTGTCGATATTGGTGACCACATTGCCGTAGCTATCGGTATACAACACCTGGCCCATCATGCGGTTGCCTTGCATGCTCGGAAATACCGTGGTAAACAGCTGGTAGTCGCTCACGGCGGGTCCTAAGGCTTCGGGCGTGAGCTCGGCCAAGGCGGTGAGCTGAGGGAGTATGTGGTCGATGAGGTCGAAGCTGCCCTGCGCCTGGTCGGCAATGGCGATGCGTCGCGGCTCCAGCCAGCCGTTATCGGTGATGAGCGAACAGATTCCGTTGTCGGGCACCAGAAAAAAGTGTTTGGCGAAGGCAAACAAGAGCCAGTGGCGGCTGTTCTGGTTGTAGCCACTTACATCCACCAAGTGCAGGCTTCCCTCAGGATAAAAAGCGTAGCAATTTTTTAAAACGTAGGCTGCCTCGCGGATGTTAAATTTGCTAATATTGTGCGTGATGTCGATTTGCCTGACGGACGGAAGAGCCGCCATCAGACTGCCCCGGAGCATAGCCAGATAGGGATCCTTTTCACCGTAGTCGGTCGTGAGGGTCAGGTATTCAATCAACGCACTGCTTTTTTGCTGTACAAATTTAGACAAAACCCGAACGATTGATTGATTTTAGCTTCCATTTAGAAGGTATTGACCCGATGGCGTTCTTTGGCGCCAATAATAGCCGCTTTAAACGGCTGAAAACGGCCTTTCCCGATTTACGCTTTACCTCGCGTGGCGACCATTTTCAGGTGGCAGGCGAAGCCGTGCTCGTGGAGGCCTTTCAGGAAAAGTTCCAGCGCATACTCACCCATTTCGATCGCTACAAAAGCATCAGCGACGACGACTTTGCGCTGCTGCTGCTCGACACCCACAGCCGACTGCCGGGCGTGGTAGACAACGACGAGCCCATCGTATTTGGTCCGAACGGACTGGTGGTTCGTGCCCGCACCCAAAACCAACGCCGTTTGGTGGAGTCGTCGGTGCGCAACGATGTGGTTTTTGCTGTAGGGCCAGCAGGCTCAGGTAAAACCTACACCGCCGTAGCCTTGGCCGTGCGTGCCCTCAAAAACAGGGAGGTAAAAAAAATCATCCTCACCCGTCCGGCCGTGGAGGCAGGCGAAAACCTCGGCTTTTTGCCCGGCGATCTCAAAGAAAAAATCGACCCCTACCTGCGTCCGCTGTACGATGCCCTCGAAGACATGCTGCCCCCGGCGAAGCTGGCCGGTTATATCGAGCAGCACATCATCGAGATAGCCCCGCTGGCCTTCATGCGTGGCCGTACCCTCGACAAGGCCTTTGTGATCCTCGACGAAGCCCAAAACTGCACCGAGATGCAGCTGAAGATGTTCCTCACCCGCATGGGCCCATCGGCTAAGTTCATCATCACCGGCGACCTCACCCAAATCGACCTGCCCCGCCAGCAGCGGAGCGGGCTGCCGCAGGCCTTACGCCTGCTCGAAGGCGTCGACGGTATTGGCACCATCTTCCTCACCGGCGACGATGTGGTGCGCCACAAGCTGGTGAAGGCCATCATCAAGGCCTACGATCAACACGACGATAAAATCAAACAAGAAAAAAATACCCATGGCACTGGCACGAACTGATTTTCAATTTCCGGGACAAACGCAGGTGTATCACGGCAAGGTGCGCGATGTGTACGACATCGACGGACAGTGGCTGGTGATGGTGGCCAGCGACCGCATTTCGGCCTTCGACGTGATTCTACCACGACCCATCCCCTACAAAGGGCAGGTGCTGAACCAAACCGCTGCGCACTTTTTGTGTGCCACGGCCGACCTGGTTCCCAACTGGCTACTACGCACCCCACATCCGCAAGTATCGATAGGGGTGAAGGCCGAGGCCTTTCCCGTGGAGATGGTGATACGCGGTTACCTCGCAGGACACGCCTGGCGCGAATACAAAGCCGGAAAACGGATGTTGTGCGGAGTGCCGCTGCCCGACGGGCTCAAAGAAAACGATCGCCTGCCCGAGCCCATCATCACCCCCTCTACCAAAGCGCAAGAGGGGCACGACATGGACATCAGCCGCGAAGAAATCCTGGCACAAGGGCTGGTGAGTGAAGCGCATTATCAGGTACTCGAAGCCTATACCCACAAGCTGTTTGCCCGCGGTACCGAGATGGCTGCCGAAAAAGGCCTCATCCTCGTCGATACCAAATACGAATTTGGCCTGCACAACGGCAAGCCTATCCTCATCGACGAAATCCATACGCCCGACTCGTCGCGATACTTTTATGCCGAGGGTTATGCCGAACGTCAGGCCAAAGGAGAGCCGCAAAAGCAACTTTCAAAGGAGTTTGTACGCCAGTGGCTCATCGAAAATGGCTTCCAAGGGCGCGAAGGCGAGCAGGTTCCGGCCATGAACGATGCCTGGCTGGAGGAAATCAGCAACCGCTACATTGAATTGTACGAGCACGTAACCGGCGAGGCATTTGTAAAGGCCCCCGCCGATGCGCTCGAAAAGCAAATAGAAAATGCAGTGGTTAACGCACTTGCTTCGTTGCGGGGCTGAAAGCAGCGTAGGAATGTGTAATTTTGGACAAAACCCGCTATGAAACTTTTACTCGACAAACAAGAAGATTATACCCTGGTACGCCTCGAGGAGGAGAAACTCGATTCAGTGATTTCGCCTCAACTAAAGTCTGAGCTCGTTTTCCTGAATTCGGAAGGGGTGAGAAACATCATTTTCGACCTTGAAGCCGTGAAATATGCCGATTCGTCGGGCTTAAGCGCCATCTTGGTAGGCAACCGCCTCTGCAACGCTTCCGAAGGTCAGTTTATCTTGGCCAACGCCAATACCTCTATCCTCAAGTTGATTGAAATTTCGCAGCTGAGTGGCATTCTGCAATGCACCGGCTCGGTGAGTGAGGCCGTAGCGCTGATTTGAGTTCAAAGGCTGACTACCGTTGCGAAAAGCAACAGGAGTCGGTACAGCACCAGCGTATAAAATATCGCCACAGTCCCTAAGACTACCTTCACGAGGGCAATCAGTGGCTTTAACGCAAAGTGACGCTGGGCAGCGGAATACATCCAAACCAAGCTCAGAAGCAGTATGGTTATACTTAGTTCGTCGTCGCCAGCATTGAAGCCGGTAAGTCGATAGAGCAACATCACGGGCAATGGGAGTAAAATGGTGCAATAGAACACCAAAAAGCTGCTAAACTCGAGCGATAGCGACACATAGTCGGTGAAATACCTGTTTTTCTGATAAAATATGACAAACAGGCTGCAAGCAGAGAGTAAGGCAAAAGCCAGCATGAGTAGTTTGGCGAGGTTCTCCGATTTGGCATCGTAGGCTGCTGCATAGGCTTCTTCCGACATCCCCGAGGCCACTTGTTGTTCGGTGAGCCAGCTGTTGGTGAACTTGCTGTAGAACTGCATCTCCTTTTGGTTGTGGTAGTTGGTATTGAAGGTGTTGAAGATGGGCAGCAGGAAATAGATGAAGTTGGTGAGCAAAAACAAATTCAAGGGCAAGTAATACCGCTTGCGAATGCCTTGGTTGTAGCTGGCACTCAACAAACCGGGGCGGCGCAAAAGCAGCCAGAAACTATTTAATCCCTTAAGATCGGCAAAGGTGAATGCGTCGATTACGCGGCTCAGGAAATGCCGTACACTTTTTTCGTGGGGCTCGAGGGTTTTTTCGCCGCAAGCCGAACAGTACTTGCCGCTGAGCAGCGTGCCACACGACAGGCAATGGGTACTCGACTTGTTTTCCATGACAACGAACATAAGCTTTTTCGAGACATAAAAAAACCGCCTTGCCTCCCGGCGAGACGGTTCAACCGTGTCAAGATAACCGGACGGGCCGGCTATGGCTGTTCCATAAAAAAGGGGGCCGTTGGGGAGCCCCCGTTCAGGGTTTATTTTTTGGTGAAGGCCAGGATAGCATCGTCGCTACCGGCTTGCATCCGTATGAGGTATTTGCCTGGCTTGAGTCGGTCAACAGGTACTTCCATTTCGCCGAGGCCGGCATAGGCTAGTTTGAACTCGATGAGCTTTTCGCCGCTGATTTGGTAGATGGCCAATTGTTCGGGTTTTTTGGTACGGTCCCAGCTCAGGCTGAGGTTGCTGTTGACCTTTTCTTGTTTGATCTTTAAGCCTAAGGTATTGCGGAACTGCGGGAGGGCATCCTGACGTGCATCGTCGAGTACCAGCTCTTCTACGCAGCTGTCGTTGGCCGAAGGGCGACTTTTGAACCAGTTGGCGGGCCAGATCAGTTCACCAAAATGAGCCAGATGTTGCCATTGGCGCTGCAAGCTGAACCAGTTGTGCTGCTTGGGTGCCGAAATTTCGACGGTATCGGTTTGGGTGTTCGAAGGATGGTTGCCTGCGGTGGCCACTAGGCTCATGCTGCTGAGGACTAAAAACAGGGCAATCGAGATGGTTTTCATGGGTGTAAACATTTTGGGCGTATGCCGGGTCGTTGTGGGTTTGTACTTCCCTGTTTACTAGCACCGTGCCAAGCATGTTTCACGGGTATTTTTTGTCGCCAAGGGTGTGCATCGCTGTCGCGCTCGGCGAAATGCCTTGTGTAAAAAGCTCGTTTTATTGACCATTAAGCCACGATTCCGAAAAAATAGACGCTTAGACGGTGGTCGCCGTAAAAGGTTTAATGCCTGTACAAAATTTCAGACAGTTGTGACAAATGAAAAAAGCCGACCCTTGGTGGAGCCGGCTTCGGATGTAGCAATATTTAGCGTTAGGCGTAAAGCGGGAAGCGTGACATGAGCACATTCACTTCGGCCTTGACTGCGGCCAGCTCGGCTTCGTTGTCGGGGGCTTGTATCACCCGATCGATCAAGGCGACCACCTGCTCCATTTCGGCTTCTTGGAGGCCGCGGGTGGTGATGGCTGCGGTACCTACGCGTATGCCGCTGGTGACGAAAGGCGATTTATCGTCGAAGGGCACCATGTTTTTGTTCACCGTTATGTCGGCCTTGACCAGGGCATTTTCGGCTTGTTTGCCGGTAACCTGCTTCGAACGCAGATCGATGAGCATGAGGTGATTGTCGGTACCTCCCGAAATGATGTGGTAGCCGCGGCTCACAAAGGCTTTGGCCATGGCTTGGGCATTGCGGATTACCTGCCCGCAGTAGGCTTTGTACTCGGGGCTCAGCGCTTCTCCGAAGGCCACGGCCTTGGCCGCGATGATGTGTTCGAGCGGACCGCCCTGAGTGCCGGGGAAAACGGCGGCGTCGAGCAGGGCCGACATCATTTTTACCTCGCCTTTGGGTGTGGTATGACCCCACGGATTCGGGAAGTCTTGCCCCATCATGATCAAACCACCCCGTGTACCCCGTAGCGTTTTGTGGGTAGTAGTGGTCACAATGTGGCAATGTGGAATTGGGTTGTTGAGGTAGCCCGTGGCAATCAAACCCGATGGGTGTGAAATATCGGCGAGCAACAGCGCACCAACGGCATCGGCAATTTTGCGGAGACGGGCATAATCCCAGTCGCGGGAGTAGGCCGACGCACCGCAGATGAGCAACTTCGGCTTCACCTCGAGGGCTTTGCGTTCTACTTTGTCCCAATCGATGAGACCTGTTTCTTGCTCTACACCATAAAAGTGCGGGCGGTATAATTTGCCACTGAAGTTCACTGGTGAGCCGTGGGTCAGGTGACCGCCATGGCTGAGGTCGAAGCCAAGTATGGCGTCGCCGGGTTGCAATACGGCCAGCATCACAGCGGCATTGGCCTGTGCGCCCGAATGGGGTTGCACATTGGCCCAGGCTGCACCGAAGAGGGCCTTGGCACGGTCGATGGCGATTTGCTCCACTTGGTCTACCACTTCGCAACCCCCGTAATACCGTTTGCCGGGCAGTCCTTCGGCGTATTTATTCGTAAGCACCGAACCTGCTGCCTCCATCACCTGACGGCTCACAAAGTTTTCGGAGGCGATGAGCTCCAGCCCATGTTCTTGGCGGAGGCGTTCTTGTTCGATGAGGTCAAAAATTAGGGTGTCGCGCATGATTGTTTTTCGGGTTATCGGAAACGATAAAGTTAAGCACTAAATGTGCGTGCTGCTATGCCAAGGCTGCGGAAAAGGAAAAATAGCTGACAAAAAAAGAAGCGGAATTTCCATCCTGGAAGTCCAGCTAGCAGGGACGTCGCTAAAAGCAATGGCTCAAAGTCCTTCTTCGGCCATCAACTTTTCCCAGGCCCAGGCGGTGCGCATCATGTCGTCGAGCGAATACCGGGGTTCCCAGCCCAGCACCTTGCGGGCCTTGGTGTTGTCGGCATATACGGCCACCACATCGCCGGGGCGGCGTGGACCAAAACGCCAGCGCAAGCGTTGACCGGTGACCTTCTCGAACGAGTCGATCATTTCGCGCACACTCTGGCCGATGCCACTGCCGAGATTAAACACCTCAAAATTTTGTTGGCTTTTTCCGGCTTCGAGGTATTGTATGGCGTTTACATGGGCACGGGCCACATCGCATACATGAATAAAATCGCGGATGCAGCTGCCGTCGCGGGTGGGGTAGTCGTTGCCAAAAACCACCAGCTCTTCGCGTTTGCCGATGGCGGTTTGGGTGATGTAGGGCAATAAATAACTCGGCACCCCAATGATGTACTCGCCAATGAGGTTGCTGGGGTGAGCGCCTACGGGGTTAAAATACCGAAGGGCAATTACGCGGCTGTCGACCGTTTTCACAAAATCGCGCAAAAAGGCCTCGCCCACCACCTTGGTGCGGCCGTAGGGCGATTCGGGCTCTTGCAACGGACTGTCTTCGGTGACGGGCAGCTGCTCGGGATTGCCGTACACGGTGCAGCTCGAGCTGAACACAAAGTGCGGGATGCGAAAGTCGCGCACACATTTCAGCAGGTTGATTTGTCCCAGCAGGTTGTTCTCGAAATAAAGCAGGGGCTCGCGCGACGATTCGCCCACCGATTTGTAGGCGGCAAAATGAATGATGCCACGCAGGTCGGGGTGTTGGGCAAATACCGCCCGCAGCGCCTCCTCGTCGCAGAGGTTCACCGCATGATTGACGATGGGCTTGCCGCAGAGTTGGCCCACTCTTTCGATAAACCACGGGTAGGAGCGGGAGTTATCGTCGATGCTCACCACCTCGTAGCCGGCCGCCACCAATTCTACAATGGTATGTCCACCGATGTAGCCGCAGCCGCCGGTGACCAATATTTTGCTCATTTCAGCAGGTTGAGAAGGTATTGTCCGTAGCCACTTTTGGTCAGCGGCTGTGCGATTTTTTCGAGCTGCGCCGCGTCGATGAAGCCCATGGTGTAGGCGATTTCTTCGATGCAGCCGATTTTGAGTCCCTGGCGTTCTTCAATCACCTGCACAAACTGGCCGGCTTGCATGAGGCTGGCGAAGGTGCCGGTGTCGAGCCAGGCGGTGCCGCGGTCGAGCACGCCCACCTTCAATTTGCCGGCGGCGAGGTAGTGTTTGTTTACATCGGTGATTTCGTATTCTCCGCGTGGGCTCGGCTGTAGGTTTTTGGCGATTTGTACTACGTCGTTGTCGTAGAAGTACAGGCCCGGAACGGCGTAGTTCGACTTGGGTTTGGCGGGTTTTTCTTCGATGCTGACGGCGCGCATGTTCTCGTCGAATTCAACCACCCCATAACGCTCGGGATCGGAAACGTGGTAGGCAAACACCACGGCACCATCGGGATCGTTGTTGGCTTGCATGAGGCGGCCCATGCCCGAGCCGTAAAAGATATTGTCGCCAAGCACGAGGGCGGCTTTGTCGTTGCCGATGAACTGCTCACCCAAAACAAAGGCCTGCGCCAGTCCGTTGGGCACCTCCTGCACTTGGTAGCTGAAGTTACAACCTATGTGCCTGCCGTCGCCGAGTAGTTTTTCGAAATTGGGCAGGTCGTGTGGGGTAGAGATGATGAGGATATCGCGCATACCGGCCATGAGCAGTACCGATAGGGGGTAATAAATCATGGGCTTGTCGTACACCGGCATGAGCTGTTTGCTCATGGCCAGGGTGAGCGGGTGAAGGCGTGTGCCGGAACCGCCGGCGAGTATGATCCCTTTCATAGGCGTGGAAGTGTTAAGAAACGACAAAGGCTGCCGATTTCAACTCGAAAATACGGCCTTTGTTCCATATTCACCTGCTTTATGGTTATTTTGGCGCTCGAAACCCAACATCATGGTAGTATTAGGATCTTTGTTTAAGAGAGGCTTGCAACTTCGCATCAAGCTCTCTGTCAAAGCGTTCGCTCCGGTGAAGCAGCAAGAAATTGTGCTGCGCAAGTTGCTCAACAAGGCAAAAGACACCGAAATCGGGCGTTACTACGGCTTTGGTTCCATGCTCAAACATGCCGATGTGTTCGGAGAATTCGCCCGGAGGGTGGATGTTTACGACTACAACAGCATCTACGAGCGCTGGTGGCACCGCTGTAAAGAAGGTGTAGCCGACGTGGCCTGGCCTGGCGAAGTGAAGTACTTTGCGCTGAGCTCGGGCACCAGCGATGCTGCTTCTAAGTTCATACCCGTTACGCAAGACATGATCAAGGCCATGCGCTCGTCGAGCATGAAGCAGATTTATACGCTGGCCCAGTACAATTTCCCGAGCGACTATTACGAAAAGGGCATGCTCATGCTGGGCGGGAGTACCCACCTCAACTTCAGCGGGCGCTACTATTACGGCGATCTCAGCGGCATCAATACGGGCAAGATTCCTTTTTGGTTCGAGCGTTTTTACAAACCCGGCAAAAAAATCTCGCGCCACAAAGACTGGGATGCCAAAATCAACGACATCGTGAGCCATGCCCCCGAGTGGGACATCTGGGTGATTGCCGGCGTGCCTGCCTGGCTGCAGATCATGATGGAGCGCATCATTGCCCACTACAAGCTCAACACCATACACGATATGTGGCCCAACCTCAAGGTGTACGCCACCGGAGGTGTGGCCTTCGAGCCCTACAAAAAGAGCTTCGAAAAGCTGCTGGCCCACCCGCTCATCTACTTCGAGACCTACCTCGCCTCCGAAGGCTTCATCGCCTACGATGCCCGCCCGCACGACCAGCGCACCGGCATGCGGCTCATCCTCAACAACGGCATCTACTTCGAGTTTGTGCCCTTCAACGGCGATAACTTCGACGAAGACGGCGTGATACGCCCCACGGCCCAGGTGCTCAACATTGCCCAGGTGAAAGACAACGAGGAATATGCCCTGCTGCTGAGCACCGTTTCGGGGGCCTGGCGTTACCTCATCGGCGATACCATTCGCTTTACCTCGGTTGAGCACATGGAAATACGCATCACCGGCCGCACCAAACACTACATCAGCCTCTGTGGCGAGCATATGTCGGTCGAGAACATGAACAAGGCCGTGGCCACCGTGTCCGAGCAGCTCAATCTCGAAATCAGAGAGTTTACCCTCGTGGGTGAGCCCTACGAGTCGCTCTTCGCGCACCATTGGTACATCGGCTGCGATACCCCCGCCGATCCGGCCGAGGTGCGCGCCATACTCGACAAAACCATCTGCGAGCTCAACGACGACTATGCCGTAGAACGCCGCCATGCCCTCAAAGAAGTCATCGTAGAGCTGATGCCGACTTCGGTGTTCCTCGACTGGATGGCGCAGAAGGGCAAGCTCGGCGGGCAGCATAAGTTCCCGCGGGTGCTCAAGGGCGCCGTGGCCGACGACTGGAAAAATTACCTGCAAAACCGGGAGCCGCGTGCTTGAGCTACCGGTAGTGCAGGGGATAGGCTTCGGCCTGGTGCTGGCCGTGCTGCTAGGGCCGGTGTTTTTTGCGCTCATCCAAACCAGCATCACCAAAGGCTTTACCGCCGGGGCCTACATGGCCGTGGGCGTGGTGCTCAGCGATGCGGTTTGCGTGCTCATCAGCTACTTCGGACTGCTGCAGTTCATCTCCGAGCCTGCCACCTTGCGCTGGATCGGCATCTTTGGGGGCGCATTCATGATCGGCTACGGGATTTTCCTCATCGTCAACAAAAAGGTGAAGGCACATTCGCCCGATATCCCCATCGAAAAAAACTTCCGCCTCAAGGGGGGAAGCCTGCTCAAAGGATTTGCCCTCAACTTCCTCAATCCCTTTGTGATTATTTACTGGCTGGGGGTTTCTTCGCTGGTATCGGCCATACCCGACTTCACCCGCTTTGATCGATTACTGTTTTTTGTGGGCACACTCGGCACCGTGCTGGTTACCGACCTCATCAAAGCCTACGGTGCCAAAAAGCTACGGCGTTATGTGACCCGTACGGTGATATTGTGGCTCAACCGCCTGTCGGGCTCGGTATTGCTCATTTTTGGCGTAAAAATCCTGGTCGACGTATTTATTCTGAAGAAGAGCTTCCTGCTGAACTAAAATGCCGCCGGATGAGCACCTTTTGGGTCTCGCGGCGTACGATGAGGGCACCTAATTTTTGCGGCACGGTGCGTTCGCCGCTGTCGTCCATGGCCCGGCGTACCAGCTGCTCGCCAATGTCGATGCGGTACAGCAGTTGCATAAAACGCGCCTGGTCGTTGGCCAGCAGCCAGTCTACCACCTCTGCCAGCTCATCGCACAGCAGCTCAAAATCGGGGTCGTCGCCCACGGGCAGCTGCAGCTCCAGTCCGTTGCGGGCAAAGTCGCGCCGAATTTGCTCCACGGTTTCCCGCCCAATGCCTTGGTTGGGGTCGTAGCCGTCGGGAAGTTGTGGCACGAGGCCGGCGGTACTCATGAGGCGATGAGCTTTTCGATGCGTAGCTCGGCGGTTTCGAGGAATTCGCGGCATTCTTTCACCAGCGTATCGGCTTCGGTGAAGAGGGCCATACTTTCGTCGAGGCCGAGTTCCTCGTGCTGGAGCTTGTCGGCGAGTTCGCGGATGCGGTTGAGTTTTTCTTCAAATCCGCCGGTGGTATTTTTTTTTCGAGCCATAGTCTTATTCGTCGATGGTGCTGTTCACGCGGCCGTCGGCCACCCAGCTGCTTAGTTTTTTGCCTTTGGCGGCCTGCTGCACGCTGGTGAGGCGCTGGCCGTCGATTTCGGTGATGCTGAAGCCGCGGCGCAGCACCGAGCGGTAGTCGAGGGCGGTGAGGCGGCTGGCCTCGCCTTCGAGCTGTTGTTTTTGCCGGCGCAGCTGCTGCCGGAGGGCGTTGGCGGCCTTGTCGGCAAGTTCGTCGGTATACTGCTGGTAGCTCCACAGCACGGCACGCAGGTTTTTGGCGAGGCGCTGCTGCAGTTCGTCGAGCTGTGCGAGCAGCTCCCCACGGTCGGGGACACTCAGCTCCGCAGCGGCCGTAGGCGTAGGCGCGCGGAGGTCGGCCGCGAAGTCGACCAGCGTAAAGTCGGTTTCGTGGCCGATGGCCGAGATGATGGGCTTGCGCAGGGTGGCCACGGCACGCACCAGCCGCTCGTCGTTGAAGCACCACAGGTCTTCGAGGCTGCCACCGCCGCGGGCCAGCACAATGAGGTCTACCTCCGGGCGGGCGTCGAGGCTGTGCAGCGCGGCCAGCAGCTCCGGTACGGCTTCGTTGCCCTGCACCCTCGAGGGGGCCAGCAGCAGCTGCACGGCGGGGTAACGCCGGCTGAGGGTATGCTGGATGTCGCGGATCACCGCGCCGGTGGGCGAGGTCACCACGCCGATCACCTTCGGGAAACGGGGTAGTGGCTGCTTGCGGGCAGCATCGAACAGCCCCTCGGCGGCCAGCTTGTTTTTGAGCTGCACAAAACGGAGGTACAGCTCCCCGAGGCCTTCTTTTTCGAGGGCCGTGACCAGCAGCTGGTAGTTGCCGCGGGGCAGGTATACGCTGAGGTCGGCAGTGGCCACCACCTTGTCGCCGGCTTCGGGCTCGAAGGGCAGCGCGGCGGCCTGGGCACGGAAAAGCACACAGCTCACCTGGCTCTCCTCGTCCTTGAGCGAGAAGTAGTAGTGGCCCGAGCTGTGGCGCGTGAGGTTGCTGATCTCGCCCTTCACCTGTATCTGGCGGAGAAAGGGAGCCGATTCCAACAAGGTTTTCACCAGCTGGTTGAGCTGTCGTACCGTAAACTGCTGCTGCATGGGGCTACGAATTTAAGCGTTGCACAGGCCCTGCCACTGCTTTGTGCCTTTTCTTTTTTTCCACCGCCGCCTTCGTAGTTTTGTAGCGTGAAAGATACTCCTGCCGTATCGGTGGTCATTGCCTGCTACCGACAGTACGCCCTGCTCCAACGTACCCTGCTCAGCCTCACCAGGCAGTCGTTTACCAATTTTGAAGTGGTTTTGGCCGACGACGGCTCCGGACCCGAGATGGCCGCGCTGGCCGAGTCGTTCCAGGGGCGTTTTGCCCACGGCCTGCAGCATATTTTTCACGACGACGATGGCTTCCGCAAGACCATCATCGTAAACCGCGCCGTGGTGGCCGCCAAAGGCGATTATTTGCTCTTTTTGGATGCCGACTGCCTGGCACATCGCCATTTTGTGGCACGCCATTATGCCCGCCGGCAGCAGGGGGCCGTGCTCAGCGGTAGGCGCATACTGCTGGGCGAAACGCGCACGCAGCAGCTCACCGATGCACACATCACCAGCGGTGCGTTTGAAAAACTGAGCTTTTGGTGGGGTAAGACCGAAGACGGCAAACACAAACGGGGCTTTTACCTGCCCTGGCTGTTTCCTTTCTTGCGCTTGAGCCGCAAGCCCTATTGGGCGTTTGGCTCCAACTTCTCTTTGTTTAAGGCAGATTTTGTGGCGGTGAATGGCTACGACGAAGACATCCTCGGCCGCGGCATGGAAGACATCAACCTCAGCGCCCGTTTTGTGTTGATGGGGTATCCCATTCATCGGCTCACCTACGAGGCCCTGCAATACCATCAATTCCACCACAGCAAACCGGTGCCGCACGACGAAGCCAGCCGTCGAAAGATGGCACATCCGCAGGAGGCGCGCGTGGCGAATGGCATCGATAAATGGCTGAAGCATGCGCATTGAGGGCATACACCACATCGCCATCCTTTGCAGCGACTACGAGCGCAGCAAACAGTTTTACACCCGGGTGTTGGGTTTGGCCCTCTTGGCCGAACATTACCGCCCCGAACGCCACTCGTGGAAGGCCGATTTGGCGTTGAACGGCACGTATTGCATCGAGTTGTTTTCGTTTCCCAATCCCCCGGCGCGGCCTTCCTATCCCGAAGCCGCAGGCCTTCGGCACCTGGCTTTGGCCGTAACGTCGCTCGAAGCAGCGGCCGCCCAGCTGCAACAAGCGGACATCGCCCACGAACCTATCCGTACCGACCCGTACACCCACCAACGATTTTTCTTTACCACCGACCCCGACGGATTACCCATTGAGTTTTATGAAAGCGCCTAAACGCACCTAGAACATCAACTTTTAGGTTAAAGCAATCCGCAGCGTTTACGCAGCCCGGCCGAGCTGCGCTTTGCGCGCTTTTGGGCTAGCCCAATTCGTCGATTGTGTTTTGTACTTTGTATGCCGTTTGTTACATTGCTTGATGAAGCTGAACTTCGCTTTTGTCGCTGGTTGGGGGAAGGGATGGAGAGCTTCAGCAATAAACAAGTTGCGGTAATAACTCAAGGACAATGATAAGTATAAAAATTTTCGCATTAAACGATGCACAAGTTAACGTTCAAATAGACAATGACCCAAATGTTTGTCCTCATTGCCACAAAAGTATTATGGCTCAACGACAACAAGGATATCTAAAAGAAAATACTGTTGAAGTAGTTTATAGGTGCCCGGACGAAAGTTGCAGAAGTATTTTTATTGGGTACTTCAATCATGAATTAGTTCATCAACATTGGATATATGTGTATTCAAAGACTTCTCTTGGAACAATACGCGCTAGGGATTTTTCAGAAAACATTCAAAAAGTATCAAATTCTTTTGTTGATATCTATAATCAATCCATTGTTGCTGAGGGGCATGGTTTGAATCACATAACGGGAATTGGACTTCGGAAAGCATTAGAATTTCTAATTAAGGACTATTTGGTATCTAAAAAACCTGAGATTACCGACCAGATACTAATGAAAATGCTTGGACCATGTATTAAAGACCATCTGGATAATCCTAATATTAAAGACATGGCTGAAAGAGCTGTGTGGCTGGGAAACGACCAGACTCACTACGTAAAAAAATGGGAGGATAAAGACATTCGTGACCTAAAAGCTTTAATTGATATTACTCTTCATTGGATTGAAATGGAAGTATTGACGGAGATATATAAAACAGATATGATTTGAGTTACTACTGCCCACAGCATGTTTACGCTTTGGCCGGGCGACCAGATAAATTTTAATAATATTATGAAACCACTGTTTGGTTTCATGGGACAACGTGGTACTTCGGAAGCCGGCCATATCGCAAACACAAACGTTTACAGAAACCCTATTGGCGACCGTGCAACTTTGAACAGACAAGCCTTAAACGAACAGTTTTCTGATAACTTTGGACAGCGACCGGCATCGCTATAAACTGCCAACTCTTCAGTTTAAAATTTTTCCCCATCCTCAATTTTTTAATTTAGTTTTTTTCCACCACACATTTGGTTTTGTCCAACCCACATGCCATCGCTTCGTAATACTAAAAGAGCCAAATTTCCCACCGCTTTAAAATGCTAATTATAGTATGTGGCGCATCTTGCATACTATAAATAGCTTTGCAATCAACAATTTTTGTGATGAGTAAGCGAAGAGTCCTTATTGCATTTGGTGAAAAAGTTCGGGAACTCAGAAAGGAGAAAGGACTTTCGCAAGAGGAGCTTTCTTTCAAAGCAGACCTACACCGAACATATATTGGCATGATTGAACGGGCTGAAAAAAACATTACTCTAACCAACATTGAGAAGATTGCAAAAGCTCTTGATGTTGACATTAAAAAACTTTTCTAATGGAAAAAAGAGTTGACAGTTTAGTTTTCAGAAGAATGACCTATGCGGACTTTTTTAACATTAATAAAGTCGGGGGAGAAGAAGCTGGTGGTGGTGGACAATCATATTTTGATATTCCTTTAAACTGTGTTTCAATTGCTGACTGGACTCGATTTATTGGAACACCAACTGGTGTAGCTGCTAGAGGTCCTTATTGGGAATTTGATGTAAACAGTTTGGGGCTTGACCAAGCAATTGATTTAAAGATTTATCAAAGAGCGGCTACAAGATGTGCGGTTGCATCACAAAAGCTCCCTGAAAATAGTAGGTCAGGAAAGAGAGTTCCAGCATGGCGACCTGTGAATGGTTTTCCTACAAACTTTAATCCTGATATAGAAAATCTTGTTGTTTACATTGTAAAGACTACAGACGGTGAATTTTGGGCAGGATGGTTTTTGCAAAACCAGATGCCTGCAAATTGGGTAGGGAACGCTGCCTTAAGCACAATGTTTACAGACGATGCGGCAGGATATTTAAAGTTTAGGCATAGACTTTTCATAGAAACAACAAATAGAATTTGGCCATTTCATTTCAGCGCAACGACTATTGGAAATGATATTCCGACTGAGCAAGATGTCGAAACGGAATTAGAATTAGAGGATACCTCACCACGGTTACAAGAACTAATAGATTCTCAAACTCATCCCGAGATTGTAAACCGTGTTATGCGAATTCGCCAAAGAAATAATAAGTTGGTCAGAAACCTTAAAACACTTTACGGAGGAAGATGTCAAATAACAGGCGAACAATTTACATTTCAAAAGAGAAATGGAGAATGGTATTCAGAAGTTCACCACTTAATTCCTTTAGGTGAGAATGGTTCTGATGCTTATGCAAACGCAATTGTTGTCAGCCCCTTAATTCACAGAATGCTTCATTATGCAACTGTATCCGAAATAAACCTAAACAACATCGTGAACAGACAACTCCCGATAACTATTAACGGAGTTGATTACACGATCACCTGGCATCCTGACCATATCTCAACAGTTGAACATACTTTGAATAATTAATTGCGATGCAAGTGAATAAGAAACTCATTCAGCGTTGCTCCTTTCTTAATGACATCACTTCTGCTTTTGAAACGCTTATATTGAATATCTTTCTTCACAACTTTTCCGTAACCCGATAAAAAAGTAATCAAATCATCAATTGGAAGCAATCCATCCTCACTGTAACTAATGAGAAAGTCATCGCAATTTATTTGTGTTAGAATTTTATCAAACGAACTTCTGATTTTCAATTTGGAACAGAAGTTTGAATATTGGTCTCTCCAAGGTCGTAAACCGCTATCTCCAATTGCTTCAGGTTCATCTTCTCGTGCAAGCGTTTCAAGTATGTGGTAATTGGCTGCATATTGCCGCTTGATGTAAGGCGGGTCTATGTAACACACATCACCGGACAACTTACCTGCAATATCTTCTGCATAACCTCTGAAAACTTTGTGACCTTGCAGTTTACCCTCTTTTGAAAATGACGAAGCGTTAAGTTGAATTGGGTCTTCTGCTCTTTTTACAAATTTTGATAAGTAGTGTCCGTAAGTTCCTGCAATATTTGCAATGTCATTTGCAGCCATAATCAAATCGTGCAACAAAAGCGAGTGCTCAAATTCAGTAATGAAATTTTTCTTTCGTAACGACTTAATTTCTTTTCTGATTGCATCAATCTTTGCGGCATTTTTCGGAGTAAAATATTTTCTTGGCTTTGTTGTGTTTGACGGCTTTCCTTCAGGACTGAACTCTTTGTAGAAATAACCTTTGATTGGTTTCAGATTGTTTAGGTAATTCAAAACTGTTTCGTAATTACTTCCACCAAATAAATTTGGGGCAGCGTAATTTTCTATGCCTTCAATTTTTTTCATCCCCTTGAATTCAGGTGCTTCACTCATGAACAAGTGAACATTCAAATGATGGAATGAATAAGTCATAACATCAACTGCTGAAACCTGAAAACCTTTTTCACGAAGTGCAAGTGAAAAAAGCCCGGTGCCAGCCATCAAATCAATAACATGGTTTGCTCCTTTTTTTGTGGACTTGATTTCCGAAATGATAATATCGGAAAGTTTATCTTTAGAGCCGATATATCTAAAACCCATTTACAGAAAATATTTCATTTGTGTTACAATTCAGCAAGCGCCTTATAGGAATAAGTTGTTCAGATGAACTCAATGTTTCAAAAATTGCTTTGTAATCTTTCTGATTCAATTTGAAAAAATGTGCAACAACCCTTTCTATATACAAGTCGTTAGCCTTTGAAATGTTCTTTTCCCTTGAATGCGTTATTTCCTTTCGGACTAATTGTGTTACACGGTTAATTAAACTTTTTACATGAGGAGAAGTGAAATCAATTTTTGGGAAGGGTAAATTGACAAGCATCGTTTGTGTGAGATATGGATGACTTTTCCACTCGTTCTCGCCAAATTTTTTAATCAAGTAGTAAGTCATAGCTCTTGAATTAAGAACAGCCAACACAAATTCTAAGGACAACTTTTTCTCAAAAGCAGGTTTTAATTTCAAAATATAAACGACTTGATTCGTGATTGCATTTTCGTAATCCAAACTTGCGGTTATTCCAACTCCCGTTTTACGAACAAGAATTTTATCTCCATTGTAAATACTCAAATCCTTGTAGTTAATTCCATCCTTCAAAGTGTTTATCCAACTTTTAGAAACCGAAGTAAAACGAAACAAATCTTCGCCAACTTTCAGTTTGATATTCCCTACTCCATTGTGATTGAGAATAATTTTTTCTTTGGTAACCGTTTCAAGGTTATAAGCAGTTTTACAAGTGCTACATTTCGGTTGCTTTGATTTCGGGTAAGGCATCCAGTGTTTACAATTCGGACACTGACACACAACACCTTTCTTTGAGATCTCTGCTCCCCTTGTGTTATTTACAAACTGTTGAACAACGACGCTGTTGTTTTGAATTTTATTAAATGTTTTTTGTTCATCGGTTTTTAAGTCAATATCAAAAATGCAATTATGGTTTTCGTAAAATCTGCTTTGAGGAACATTGTGTAAAAATTCCTTTTCAACCTCTTCAAGAGCCAACTCATTTGAGACAACCCTTTTCTTAAAATTTGATGATAGACGGAAACAATCAACCTGATGATTACTTTTAGGTTTTTCTTTGTTTCCAACAATTATTACACAACCACGATTGATTTCAGGAAATATTTTTTCTCCCAATCTTGCAATCAAATGAATAGTTGTATTTTTTGAAAGAAAGCAACGGAACCTTGCTTGTTCCTGACTGAAAACAGAATCGGGAAGAATCAACGCATAAACCCCATTCTCGTTCAGGTTTTGCAAAATGGATTCAACAAACAAATCAAATACATCAAACTGACCTTTAGCCAATGAGAAATTTAAATTCAAAGTCAACGGGTCGTAACCGTTAAGGTCAGCACCCCAAGGTGGATTGCTAACAGCAACATCAAAGCCATTTTTAGTTTTCAATTCCTTTCTCAATTCAGCCCAACCTTCAACTGAATTTTTTCCATTGACAGGAAACAAACCGTCAGAATGAATAAATTTTGTTTCAAATTTCTTATAAGATTTATCAGCAAACTTTGTTGTTGAACTTATAATTGCATTTAAGTCTTTGTCAACTCCAAATATTTTTGGCAATGCTAAGTTCTTTAACAATAACTCATTCGCAAATGATCTCAGCAAAACACTATCACCGCAAGCTGGGTCAATTGCATTCGCAATTTTCCTTTTACCGAAATACTTGATAACTTTTTTGGCAAGGTATTCAGCAAGAAATGAAGGGGTGTAGAACACTCCATTCAGCTTGCGTTCTTCTTTCGTATAGAATTCAGCAGGACTCATTTTGATTTGCTCTTTTTTAGATAAGGAGTAATTTGCTCTTCCACCATTCTGACAGCTTCATAAGTGGTTTCATTGACACCGTATTCCTTGATAATTTTTTCGGCAGTGTGCATCACTTTCAAATCCGATTCAGAAACTTTAAAATACTTACACAACTTTTTCAGTTGTTCAAGTGTCGGCAATCTTTCTCCTCTTTCAATTTTACTTAGCATCGGAGAATCAATATCAGTTCCCTTTGACACCTGATGCAAAGTTTCTCCCTTGTTCGTTCGGAGTTCTCTAAAGTGCTGACCTAAATCAGAATTGTTGCCTTTCATTTTGTCTTATTACGACTTGTCAAATTTTGACAAACATATAACCATTTTCATTGACTTATCAATCTGACAACAAAAACTTTTCAACAATGAGACATGGATAGCCCGCTCTCAAAAGCATACACTCTTAAAACCGCTACAATCCAACGCTGCAAACAAAGTTTTTAAGAGAGTATGCTTTTCGCCACTCAAGAAAAAAAATTGAATTAAAAAAAATCCCTCTATAAAAATTAATTCAGATGTCGTAATGGCTTACTGCATACTTGCACCGCCATCGTTTCGGACAGACAAAAGGGAATCTGATAACAGAGGTAACAGTCTCACAACCTCAATTTTTTAATGAAAATTGTAATATGAGCTGATTGGTTCGCTCAGTTTACTTCCATTGAAGCCTTAAGCCATCCTTTTCAGCTACAACCAAAAGCATCCAATCGCGTGTACAAGTCCTTCAGATGACTTATCTTTTGATTAGTACCAGAGGTTTATAAGGACACTTCCTATGTGCGATATTGGCTATTCTTATGCGTTTCATGCCAAACGCAAACCTTTTTGTACTTTAGAATATCGAGCTTACCATTGAGGTGGTGCTCCCCTGCCTGCTTGACGCAGTCAGGCAGGGAAATCCCCCCGAACGCAAATCCCGAAAACGTTATGGGAAATGCAAAATGATAAAACTATGAATGAAAATTTTCAAGATCTTTTGGCCGACAACACTGAGTTTGTAATTGATACCTTACTTGATAATGAAGTAATTAAAGAAATTCCCATTCTTGGCTCCTCTATTAAAATTATTAGAGGAATTCAAAGTTTGCGTGACCGTGCCTATTTGAATAAAGTGAAATTGTTTATTGAAAAAGTAGGACAAATAAATGACGACCAAAAGCAACGAATTATTTCAGAGTCTAGGAGAAGTGAAAAGAGCAGGGCAAAGTTTGGAGACGCCATTTTCACAACAATAGAACAAAGTGATTCATCTGTAAAAATTGAATATATGGCTATCGCATTTGAAGCGTTTGTGAATAAAGATTTTGAAGAATCTGACCTAAGACTAATTTGCCATATTATCAAGAACACCTTTTCTGATGAACTCATAGATATTGTGGAAAATGAACATCCAACTATTGATTTGAAGTATGTTGTCTCTACTGGGTTAGCAGAGGCAATTTATGAGCCTCTAAAATTTGACGGAAATGTAGAGCCTAAATATAAACTATCGGGCTCGGCAGAACAGTTAAGAAAGAGTTGGAAAGCGTATAAGAAATGAATGATGCACATGCCCATAACACGGGTTTTGCGTCAGGCAGGGTGATCCGTCAGGAGAATGGCAGGCTGTGTCTCGCAGGTGCGCGAGAGCTTTGTGTCCGTCACCTGACGGATGCTGTGTTTAGTGGATAGTGCTGTGCACTGAACTGAAAATCAGAAGTTGGCCGGCCAGGCCGAGCTGTCCCTATCCCGTGTTTGGGATAGCCAATTTCATCGATTGTGTTTTGTGCTTTGTATGCCGTTGGTTACATTGGTGTACGAAACAAAACTTCGCTTTTGTATCTGATTTGGGGGGTATCAGCGATAGAAAGCTTCGCGGATAAACAAGTTGGCGGTCATTGTAGAATGAAAACCGTAAGTGCCTAAAATGTAAAAACAATGAAATATATGTTGCCTATTGCTTTACTAATTCTTTTGGCGTGTCAAAATACACCAAAGACTGACAATAAGTCAACTGCCAAAAGTGAAGAAGTGAAAACTGACTCTTCCTATGTTTGGACTAAATTATTGGACAGTGCAGAATGGAGAAAAAACTACAATTTTCAAATGTTCAGCCAAAACGATACTATTTGGACATTCCATTCAGATGGAAATTGGCATTCCATTGACGGAAAAAATTGGACAAAATCAGCACTATCCAACCCGATTTCTAACCATGCATTTTTGGATTACGTAAATTTTAAAGGTGCCATATATGGACTTGGATACTTTAAAGGCAATATTGAGCAGTTTGAGTTTAGACCTGAAATTTATAGAACCACTGACTTTAAGAGTTGGACAACTATTTCAAAAACAAGCAACTTACCAAAACGGTTTTTCTATCATCCTTTCGTTTTTGACAATAAGATTTGGATAATTGGTGGAGAAGACAAAAACACAAAGTATTCGGATATTTGGAATTCAGAAGACGCTATTACTTGGACAAAGCAGAAAGAAAATCTACCATTTGGCAAACGAAGTGGAAGCCAGATAGTAACATTGAACAATACTCTATACTTGCTTGACAATGATGTTTGGAGTTCAACAGACGGACTAAATTGGCAAAAAGTAGCAGACGAGATTGTAAAAGATGAACAGATATTCGGTTATTCAGCACAAGTATTTGATAACAAAATTTGGTTGCTTGGTTGCAGCAGAAATGGGCAATTTTCAAGTCAGGTATTATTTAGTTCTGACGGAAAAAATTGGTTTACACAGACATCACCTTGGCTGCCTCGTGGTGGTATTGCAGCCACAGTTCACAAAAACAAAATCTTTATGACGGGTGGTAAATATGGTGGTACACCAAACCACCCAGATTTTAGATATGACAATGATGTTTGGATACTTGAAAAGAAATAACAATACAAATGATGAAATGGAAATAGTTGACAAATGGAAAACAATGAACCGCCAACATCACCTATACGCAAGCAGGGGTTACGTGCTTCGTAATACAGAAAAGTGATAAATTTAAAGTTTAGTTCTTCGTAGGAAGTTCAGTGGTTAAAATCCCTGCCTGCGTATAGCTGAGAACCGTTAGTGGTCATGCTGCGAAACGAAGCAAACTGATAATATTACCCAATTGATAAGCAAGCGATTAAAATATAGAAATTGGGAGTTTGAGGTGGACCAGGAGTTGACAAAGTCGACCTACGCGCAGGTTACAAGCAGCGGTGCTGACACTTGTTTGTGCAACGACTGCAAAAACTATGTTGCATATCGGGACAACGTATTTCCAAGCGAAGTGCTTCATCTGTTCAATGAATTAGGAATAGACTACAGAAAAGAAGTAGAAATAACTGCATGGGAGAAACGCCCTAATGGTCTTTATCACATTGGCGGTTGGTTTCATTTCAAAGGGAAAATATTGGCTGGTGCAGGTTACCGGATTCCTGGTTCTAACGGAGACGGGTTCACGATTCATCTGACTAAAATTGGCGACAATTTCTCAATAGGATTTGATGAAGCAAACGACTTGACCCATTTTGAAGAAAAGACTGGATTAATTCAAATAGAATTCGCCACTAACATTCCGTGGGTCATGAATAAATCATTTGAGGAAAGTTGAAAATGACATGTAGAAATATAAAAAAGAAGCACGATCCGCGAACACGTGTTTAGCTTAGCCGAAAGCATCGATTGTGTTTTGTACTTTGTATGTCGTTTGCTACATTGCTAAACGGAGTTAACCTTCGCTTTTGCCTGGGATTTGGGGGTACAAGCGATAGAAAGCTTTGCTAATAACAAGTTATGCCTAATTTTAGAAAAATGAGACTATCAATATTTATATTTTCCATTTGCTTCACTTATGCATTAATCCTACAAGGTCAAACTACCAATAAGTCCGATTCAATCATTCAATCGATAATAAATAATCCTCAAACTAGATTAAAAAGGAACATGAGATCTGATGGAAGTATTAAAGAATTTTATGAACTAAAAAATCAAAGAAATATATGGACAGTGTATAAGGAGTATTACGCCGATAAAAGTTTGAAAGAACTTGGTGTTTACTTAAATGGCTATGAATATGGTTACTGGAATTCCTTTGACTCTCTTGGGAAGATAATTTCACAAATCGACTATAATTCACCCCAAAGAATAGTTGGAAATCCTCAAATATTTGAGAACTCATTTTCTGAAGCTATGAGTATTGGTGATAGTACTCTAAGAGCACACTTTAATCCGAAATTTATAAGCAATATCAGATTCAATGCATCCAGAAGTTATTGGTACACTGATTTGAACTCAGGGAATTGGTATGATAATTCAGAATATGAACCGAACAGTTTTCTGCTTAGATACTCAATTGTAATACATGATACTCTAATATTTACTCCACTTGAAATAAGTTTAAAAAAACAAAAAAAACTCGAAATAGTATCAATGGGAGGCTTTCCAAGCTCACCATACTTGGGTTTTAAAATCGATTATATCCGTGCGCTAAAAATCGCAAAGACCAAAGGGTATGGTGAAGTTCGTAAAACCGCATTTCATGAAAGTCAATTTTTAAACTTAGTAATGCGTGATAATGAGTACTATTGGGTAATTTCAAAAATATCAGACGATTTGTTTCGAAGTGTAGATGAGAGTAACAGTGGTATCATCTCAGCAATAGGAAAAACGCTATACATTAACTGTTTAACAGGCGACACAACAGAAAGAGATTTTGAAGGCGAAATAATCGTTGATTGATCAAATAAAACTAGGCACAACACGCGTTTGGCTTAGCCGAAATCATCGATTGTGTTTTGTACTTTGTATGCCCTTTGCTACATTGCTAAATGGAGTTATCCTTCGCTTTTGCCTGGGATTTGGGGGTATAAGCGATAGAAAGCTTCGCAAATAAACAAGTTATGTGCAATTACAAAGGCTTCCAAAACCCATTACTACTTCAAAGACAAATAGATGAATAAAGCCGTTAAGTTCACTCTCCTGACAATATTAAGTCTCTTGTTCCTTGGACTAATTGCTTATAAGATATTTATTTCATCGTTTGAGATATTCGAGGAGCCAATGAAAATAGTTTTGAAAGAAGAATGTGACTACGAAAGCATCAGAAAAGCCACTTTGTATAAAATGCCCGGAAATGCAGCAGCAAATCCATCTCTTCACATAGAAATTGGAGGCTGTAGAGAAAATGACAATAGCTATATGACAACTTTGATTTTCGCAGCGGAAAAACCAAATCTAAACGACAGTGACGTAAACATAAAATGGGTTTCCTTCGACTCACTAATCGTTGACTTCGCTCCTGACTTAAGACTGTTCACAAGCAACGAACAAGTGACTTTCTCGGACTCGACATTAAATGTGAAAATCATTTATAGACCAAGACAATAAAACTACACATAACACGGGTCGTGGCGACAATTGGCGCTAGTGTTCAGTGTATTAACAATTAGTTACCGTAATTTCTGTATCTTAGCTCGACAATTAAACGTTTCGCAAGCGCCAACTGCGCCAGGCCCGGGAACGTTAGCGGTCATGCAATGACGACACTGCTAATTTGAAACAGGCTACTTAAAATGTATTAGGACAATCGAAAACTAAATAACTATGGCACTATTCAAATCAGGAAATCCTGCACTTACCAAAGACACTTTTAACGACATAGAGAAAGTGGCCGAGGGAGAAGAAAACGTAATGACGCTGCAAGGCACAGTTAATAAGACAGGAATACTATTGCTTGCAGTTATTCTTCCTGCACTTTATACCTGGGACTTATTTACTTCAACCTTGGAGTTTACCACCATCCTGCCTTACTTCTGGACAGGAAGTATTGGAGGATTAGTTCTTGCTTTCATAATCGTTTACAATATGGACTGGTCTCCATTCTTAGCTCCTGTTTATGCAATTCTTCAAGGACTTTGTCTTGGTGGACTATCTGCTGCTATCAATCATAAATATCCGGATATAGTTATGCAAGCACTCTTGCTCACATTCGGTATTTGTGTAGTGTTGCTTATCATTTACAAATTGAAAATACTTAAGCCGACAGAGAACTTCGAACTTATCGTTGCATCGGCGACGGGTGGTTTAGCATTGTATTACCTGGCCAGTTTCGGACTTTCATTTGCAGGTGTCGAGTTGCCTTTTATTCATGAAAACAACACAGGTGGAATAATATTTGGCTTGTTCGTAGTCATTCTTGCATCTATGAATTTAGTTGTTGACTTTGACTTTATCGAGCAAGGAGTAGAAGGTAGAGCACCGAAATACATGGAGTGGTATGGTGCATTTGGACTTATGGTCACAATCCTTTGGTTGTATGTTGAGATATTACGACTCCTTGCAAAAGCACGGAAAAAGTAATGGACTATACGAATAGCTGAGAAGCACGAACTGCGAACACGCGATTGGCTGCAATGGGGATTTTATTGCTAAGCTCAAACCTTTTGTGCTTTAGTGCATCGTGCTGGCAATTCTGCATACTAGTCCTTATAATGCCTTATCTTTTGGAGAGTAACGGAGGTTTGAGGCTGAATCACGTTATACGTGACGTGTGCGGGGGGTGAGGAAGGCTGATGTTCGCTGCAAGCACTGAGCGGGCACAGCGTCGCTTTAAATCGGCAGCTTATTTTTCACGCAAACACAAACTATTTCCGTCCAAATCTTTCAACCAAGCAAATTTGCCCCAAGGCGTTTCATCAAGCTTGCCTACGTCTATACCTTTGCTTTTAAGTTCTTGGATTTTGACTTGGATATCGTCCACTTCGCAAATGATTCCACTAAAACCGGAAAGAGAAATAGAAGTATTGGTACCCGGTATTCCCATTTGAATCCAAGTTTCACCGTGAGCGGCTGGTGCTTCAACGAGTACTTCAAAACCAAGTTTTAAATAGAACACTTTTGCCTTTTGCCGGTTTTTGACAGGAACCATAATAATTTCTACGCATTTCATTTTTTACCCTTAAGTGATTCACAATAGTACAACTACCTACTGAGTGTATCACCTTTCCATGCTCAATTTCACGCAAAGTATTCCACCAGGATTATATGCTTTTAAAATGCCTTATTTCTAAAGAAGTAACGGAGGTTTGAGGCTGAATCACGTTTTACTTTAAGCTCCTGCGGGTGCGGGAGGCTGACCTTGTAGCTAGAATTGGTCGTACCACGGCTGTTGCGTACATTCGTTATACAGGGGCAACCCACCTGGCTAATCGCATCGACTTATGAAACAACTGTTATGGATAGTGCTGCTGCTTGGGGTGCATTGTGCAAGTGCACAGTCGCGCAGGGGGATGTATTATGTATCGGGTCGGCCGGCCGAACACGGCATTTGGTTTACCGAGCAAGGTTTCGAAGGCAGCTGGTCGCGTGGTGCACGGGTGCTGCTCAACGGTGTATTTGATGGCGATGCTGTAGATCCCGAAATTTTACCGCAAGCCAACGGCAGCTACCGCATGTATTACTTCAAGGGCCATTTTGTTACACCACCACCTCCCAATCCCGGTTTAAATAAGATTTTTCTCGCCGAATCAACCGATGCACTGTCGTACAATGTGGTGGGAGAGGCGTTTGCCTACGCCAATATTTTCGACCCATCGGTGGTCAAGCTCCTCAATGGCGACTACCTCATGGCTTGCACCCAATCGGTGGGCAACGCCGTACATACCGTATTGGCTAAAAGTACCAATGGCGGCATCACCTTCAGCTACCAAAGTACCCTCAACAATACAGGTGTACCTGAACTGGCTGTACTCGACGACGGTTCGGTGCGCTTATTCTACAACGGACCAGGCGGAATCGTTAGTCAAAAGTCGATCGACAACGGCAGCACCTGGCAAATTGAACCCGGTTTACGCCTCGCAGCTTCGGGTTTTGTAGGCGACCCGAGTGTGTTAAAAGTCAGCGCAACTACCTGGTGGATGATGGTCAAGACCTTCAACAGCAATGGAAGTCAGGGATTAAGCAGCCACAGGGTCATGCTGGCCTCTAGCTCCGACCAAACCAATACCTTTAACCTCGTGCAACTTCTGGTGCTCGACAGCGCCAGCGTACCCGAGGGGGTGCTTATGCACCTCAATACCGGGTTAGCGCCTCAAGAGGAGGCTACCAATTTTAAGCTATACCCCAACCCGGCTACTGCAGAGGCAACATTATTCAGTGCCGTATCGTTGAACGATGCCACCGTACAGCTGTACAACAGCCAAGGAGCCTGCGTGCAAACGTTAACCCATCGCCAAGGCCAGCAGTTGCCCATATCGGTTGCTGATTTGTCGGCAGGGCTGTATTGGGTGGTGATGCACGACGGAAATACACGTTTCCCGGCACAAAAGCTGGTGGTAACGCATACCACACCCTGAATCGCTTTTTGAAGCATTTGGAAAAGGGGGACTTTAAAACGCCTCGTTTTGCGCTTTTAACGCCAATTTTTCCGGGAGAAGTTTTGTCAATCTGTAAAGTAAAAGCTTGTCAATCTGTAAAGTGAATGGCTGTCGATCTGTAAAATAGGCGCTTCTATTTTTGCTACAGCTATTTTTAGTCGAGCAGGTTGAGTAGGGGGGATTCGCCACATCCATGTGCATTTTCGTCGATAGCTAAGGCCTATCCATCGAAATTTATCTGGTGATAATATATTTGAAAAGCATAAAAAATAGCCATTAGGAGTCTGTAACGCCCTTTTTGGCCTGCTTTGAAGTCCAACAACAGCTATTATTATGATGGTCTCAACGGATGCGTAGCATCCCAGAAACACCCCCTTTTTCTTAATTTAGCGATTCTGGACTTCAAATGTAGTTTTTGGTAGCATGCGTTTTTACGACTCGGCAGCCAAACCAAAAACACATCTGGTTCGTAGCTTAAGTTAACTAGCGCCCCTACATGCAGCACAACGCCTCAGTGATAAACACAAGCAAGCCCAATAGCTGGAGCAAACGTTTGTTGTTCGCGACGTTGTTGCTGTGGTTGGTACTACCCGCTTCTGCCAATAATTTACGCATCACCAATACCCGCATCACCAACTGGGATACGGCTGCTGGCACCGTCCGTATCACGATGGAGCTGGCGTGGGACAATTCCTGGCGGTTGCCAGCAACTTTAGCCCCAGCCAACTGGGATGCCGCTTGGGTGTTTGTGAAATTCCGCGCCGGATATGCCAATGCCATCTTTACCGTAAGCGCGGCCGCAAGCAGTGCCACCACCCTGGAAGTGAGCAGTACCGCCGATTTGCGTGTGGGTATGCCCTTGCGTGTGACTGCCGGTTCGGGAACCTTGGCCGCCAACACCATCATAACCGCCATCGATACCGCCAACGACGAAATTACCATCAGCAACGGCGTGGCCACCGCTTTAAGCAATGCCACTATCGAGGCCACCCGCATTTGGGAACATGCCTGGCTCAACGACACAGGCCACACCCTCTCCACAGGTTTCAGCTTACAAGCCGGTTTGGCCGACGAGCGTGCTTCGGGCGGAGGCTTCAATGCCACCACCAACCCCGGCTTGGGTGTACTCGTGTACCGCACCGATCCCGGTAGCGGCAATGTGTCGTTGACGGTGTCGTTGCGTTGGAACTACCGCTTGCAAGGATTAGCCGATCCTACCATCATTGACTTAAAGGCCAACGCTGTGGAGCTCGTTTTTGTCCCTGAAAGCGCCTTTTTTGTAGGCAGTGGAGGCACCGAAAGTGGCAGCTTCACCGCGGCGAACAGCACCAGTGGGGCAACCGTGCCGCTGTCGTTGGGAGCCACCGCCCCCGACTTGCAGGGCAACGATGTGGGCTCTTCGGCTGCCAATTTATCGGCACGCGCGGCTTGGGATTTGGCCGGCACCAGCACCGCCACCCTGGCCACCGACTTCCCTTACGGATTTGCGGGCTACTACACCATGAAATACGAGCTGAGTCAGCAGCAATACGTCGACTTTTTGAATACCCTCGGCCGCAACCAACAAAATGCGCGCACCGCTACCGATTTATCGGCCGGTACTACGGCCGTGACCAACCGTTATGTGTTGAGCAATAGTAGCACAGCACAAAACCGCAACGGCATACGCTGCAATGCCACCATATCGGCACAAGATCCTGTGGTGTTCTACAACGATTTGAACGGCAATGGTACGGGAGCCGAAGCCGCCGACGGACAGTTTTTGGCCTGTAATTATTTAAGTTGGGCCGACCTGGCCGCTTGGCTCGACTGGGCTGGGCTCCGACCGATTACCGAAACAGAGTTTGAAAAAGCAGCCCGAGGCACTGAAAATCCAACGGCAAATGCATTCCCTTGGGGAAATACCGCGGCAACGGCTTCTACGGGCATTAGTTCGGGCGGCACCAACACTGAAAGTTCTTCGAATGCCGGTAATGCCGTTTTTGGGAACCAAGGCAGCGTACAAGGTCCCATGCGGGTAGGTTTTGCGGCCACCACGTTTAGCGGAAAACCAGCCGCAGGCCTCGGTTTTTATGCCGCTGCCGATTGGGCGGGCAATGTGTGGGAACGAGCCGTTACCCTCGGCAATGCCGATGGACGAGCCTTCACCGGTTTACACGGCAACGGTTTGCTGCCTGTGAGTGGTAATGCCGACGCCACCAACTGGCCAGCAAGCACAGGTAGCGGTGTCGGGTACCGCGGCGGCGACTGGAACAGCAGCTCCGACCGCATGCGCATCAGCGACCGATTGCGCGCCGACGAAGTAAACGCCAACCGCGAAAGTGGCAGTGGCGGTCGCGGTGCACGAACCATTCCTCTAACCGCAGCCATCAACGGAAGCTTATGAGAAAGATAGCAGCGTTAGTTGTTTTGATGTTTTTGCTGGTACAGCAGCTAGTGGCTTCGAATATTTCGGTGAGCAATGTGGTGCTCACCAGTCAGGACACCACCACCGGCTCTACCCGGGTACGTTTCAACTTAAGTTGGGATTATTCGTGGCGTTATGGCTTAAACTCGAACATCAACAGCCACGACGCCGCCTGGGTGTTTGTGAAGTTTAGGGTAGGCGCAACCGACTATACCAGTACCGCCACGGCCAGCAGCAGCGGCACGACCATTACCGTAAATACCACCAGCGGTTTGCGCGTGGGCATGCCTGTGTGGGTTGCTTCCGGCACAGGGGCTTTTACGTCCAACAGTGTCATCACCGCTATCTTAAATCAAACGCAGTTTTCGGTCAACGAAACCCCGTCTACTCCACTCAATAATGCCGTTGTGCGCGCCAGCCGCATTTGGGAACACGCCTACCTGGGAACTGCCGCACAGCACAGTACGGGTACCGGCACCTCGGCCACCTTATTGAATGGGTTGGCCAATCCGTTTTCGGCCTTCGATTCGGCAGCTAATCCCGGTTTGGGCGTATTTGTGTACCGCAGCGCCGAAGGTTATGGCACCTTTACCCAAACGGGGCTTGAACTCCGTTGGAATTACCGCATGAATAATGTGGGCCACGACGATGTGGTGGAAGTGCGTGCCTTTGGTGTGGAGATGGTGTTTGTGCCCGAAGGAGGCTTTTTTGTCGGTGACGGCAGCAGCACCCTGGCGGGTCAGTTCCGTAACGGGAATGCAGCAACCCCATACCTCATTGCCTCCGAGGCGGCACTCACGTTGGGCGGTACCGATTCAATCAACTTGGCCAACAGCAATGCCACCGGCATGGCCGTAGCCGACGATTACAACAACAGCACTACCCAAACGCTGCCCGCTGCCTATCCCAAAGGGGTGCGCGCAGCCTATGTGATGAAGTACGAAATCAGTCAGCAGCAGTATGTCGATTTCTTAAATTCGCTCAACCGCATTCACCAAAACAACCGCACCGAAACCGACCTGGCCCCTGGCGTTACCAGCGTTACGAATCGTTACGTGCTCTCGGGCAGCGCATCGCTTAGCGCTCGCAACGGCATCCGCATCAATGCCAGCATTCCGAGCAACGGTGTGCTATCGTTTTATTGCGATCTCAACGGCAACGGTACCGGAGGCGAGGCAGGAGATGGACAATTTATTGCCTGCAACTTTTTGAGTTGGGCCGATGTGGCAGCGTATATGGATTGGTCGGCCCTACGTCCGTTGACCGAATTAGAATACGAAAAGGCCGCTCGAGGTCAGCAACAAGCGGTGAGCAACGCCTATGCGTGGGCCAGCACTTCCATTACAGCTGCAGCCGCCATCAGTTTGGCTGGACAAAGCGGTGAAAACAGTGCTACTGCCAACGCCAATGCCGTTTTTGGCAACCAAGGAGGCGTACCTGGGCCCCTGCGGGTAGGTTCGTTTACCGATACCACCGCTGGCCGAGCACAAAGCGGTTCGGGTTTATGGGGTATACTCGAGCTCAGCGGCAATGTGGCCGAAGCTGTGGTGAATACAGGCACTGCCGAAGGAAGGGCCTTTACGGGTGTACATGGTGACGGTGAAATTCGTCGAAATGGCGCTTCGAATCTGGCGTTAGGCAATGCAAATGCCGCCAATTGGCCCGACAGCAGCGGATTAGGTTACGGCCTGCGCGGTGGTTCGTGGTCGTCGGTCGCCAACGATCTGCGCACGAGCGACCGTCGTTTGGCCGTGAATACTTCAGCAGCACGTTCGGCAACGGCCGGAGGAAGAGGTATTCGCAACAGTGGCTGTGCAGTATTGAACGAAACCATAAGCGTAACCGGCAATAGTATCCCGCTTGGTGGCACAGCAAGCTTTAGCGCGAGCGGTTCATCGGGAGCATATTGGTGGATAGTACCGAATGGTTGGGAAATAGTGAGTGGACAAGGAACCGCCACAGCCGAAATTTACGCCAATGCCCCTGGGATTTTGCGGGTGGCGGCCTTGAACGACTGCGGTTGTGGTCCTGAAACTTTGGTAACTGTAACTGTTGAATGATGGAGAACCGGATGATGATTGCCTCAGTACATAAATTACTTGCCAGCTGTTTGTTAGTGCTCTTGGCCTTGTTGAGCATTTCACACCAAGTGGAAGCCAACGGCATTACGGTGAGTCGTGTGCGCATGACCGCCCGTGATACCTCAGCGGGTCCGAACAATGCGGCCAACTTCACCTTCATACGCTTCAACCTGAGCTGGGAAAATGCCTGGCGGTTTAACTTTTCGAACGGAATCAACAACCACGATGCTGCTTGGGTATTTGTGAAGTTCCGCATACCCGGAGGCAACTGGCAACATGCGTACCTCAACAATACGGGCCATGATCCAGGTACGTGGGGAGGCCAAGGTCCTGGTCCGGCGCTCATCGAAGCAGGATTGCAAGACCCCGCAGCTGCTTTTAACGCAAGCACCAACCCCGCCATGGGGGTATTTATCTCGAATGGAGCCATTAATCTGGAGCCCGGAGACTTTGAAGCCACCAATGTGCGTCTGCGTTGGAATTACGGGGCTCAAGGCATCGACGATAATGCTTTGATAGAAATACGCGTGTATGCGCTAGAGATGGTTTTTGTGCCTCAAGGTGCCTTTTTTGTGGGCAGCGGCAGTACCGAAAATGGCGGATTTACCAACGGCAGCTGGACCAGTGGCGTTACCCTTCCGTTGCGTATTGCCGGAGAAGGCGCCTTGACCATTGGCAACGCCAGCGGCAATTTGTGGGGCCGCTCAAGCTCAGGCGACAGTACCATTGGCAGTGCGGGAACACTTCCAGCAGCCTATCCAAAAGGCTACAACGGCTATTATGCCATGAAGTACGAAATTACCCAGCAGCAGTGGATCGACTTTTTTAACACCCTCAATGCCACCCAAAAAGCCAATCGCGACATTACCGGCAGCGGCGGCAAAAACAGCGATGCCATCACCAACCGAAACAACATCAGCTGGGCTTCGGGCGACGCTACCTTGAACGGGGGCACCCATGGTGAAATAGCGTGTAACTATCTGAGTTGGGGCGACGTATTGGCTTACCTTGATTTTGCTGCTTTGCGGCCACTTACCGAATTGGAATTCGAAAAGGCGGCACGCGGTGAACGTGAAGGGGTTGCTGATGAGTATGCTTGGGGCAATAATTTGATTACCGTGAATCCGTACACCGTAGCCAATGCAGGGTCGGATAGCGAATTGATTGCAACCGGATTTTCTAATGCTTCTGTAGGCGGAAACGCCTGGTATGCAGCAAGCCAAAGTGGGAATGGTCCCACAAGAGCAGGAATTTTTGCCGCCGATACAGCCAGTACGGGTCGTTCTACTGCAGGAGCTGGCCGATACGGTCAGCTCGAAGTAAGTGGCAACGTTTGGGAAAGGACGGTCAATGTGGCTACCACTGCTGGGCGGGCTTTTGATGGTCGCCATGGCGACGGTTTATTAAATCCGGCAGGATCGGCCAACGTAACCAACTGGCCGGGAGCCGATGGGGGAGGATTCAGGGCTGGAAGTTGGTTAACAACTGCTGGCTTATTGAGACTTGCCGACCGAAGTCGTGCTGCATTAGACGATAGCACTCGGGCATCGGATTACGGCGGGAGAGGTGGCCGCTCGCGGCCGTGTACAGTACCTGCGGTAACTCCTGCCGTGATCACCGATTCGGTACTGGTTAATTTCGATAATGTATTGTTGCTCAGGACTTCTGGAGCCGGTGGTGGAGAAGGTTACAACTGGGTTGTACCACCCGATTGGAGAATAATCAGCGGACAAGGTTCGGCCAATTTATACGTGACACGTGGCAGTTTGCCGGCCACTATTTACGTGAGCGTGGTGAATCAATGTGGAGCGGGTACAGCGCGAACCCGCACGTTCACCCCGTAGTCTTGTTTGTAGAATTTATTCCAAAAAATGGAATTCATCCGTTTTTTTGGAGAATTAAACCTGTGGGTAGTTTTTAGATTATTCGTCAACTGCCAAACTAACATCAGTTAATTTTGGTTTGAAAACCGTATTTTTGATTCAGGGATTAACTCCTTAGCGGTGGTTATCAGGGTTGTATGGATCGAGTGTCTTCAATCGGAAATTTCTTTCTTGGAAATTTAATTTTCGATTCTGGCAATCCAGCCCTCCAAAAGGTACGTATGGAATGATTATAGCGGCAAAATAGACGATTGAATACCATTGTGAAATTATATTTGTCTCCAGCCTCTCGAGACCAGGGGGGATTGCTTCAAAAAAGCACAGGAAGGACTATGTTTCGCGTTTTCGTCAGCTTGCTGTTTTTCCTACTTACCGCAGTACAGGCTTTTGCACAACCTGCATCCAACTCAATCACTTCCGGGCCTTGGAATAGCCCATCGACTTGGCTGGGGGGTGTTGTGCCAACTGGTACCAACGAAGTGTATATCAATGCGCTGCATACGGTAACCTTATCGGCGAATACAACCACCTCTACGTTCATTCAAGTCACAGGTACGCTTGCCTTGGCTGGATTCAATTTTTCAGCTGGGTCATTGGCGGGGAATGGCACGGTGAGCACGGCTTCGGGCACACCCACGGTCACGGTTGGTACCGACAATACGAGCAGTACTTACAGCGGTGCCTTTAACGGAAGTTTAGCGTTGATTAAAACGGGCACAGGTACTTTCAGCATTTCGGGTACAAGTAATTACTCAGGGGCTACCACTGTTCAAAACGGTGTAGTACGATTGGTGAGTGCTACCGCTTTGGGTACTACATCGTTGGTTACGGTAAACAGTGGCGCAGCCTTTCAGTTCGAAGGAGGACTGACGGTTGACCGCAGTTTTTCAGTTGCGGGCACAGGCGTTGGTTCTACGGGGGTACTTCGTAATAATAGTGGCACCAATGTGGTTACCGGAACAGTAACGCTTACGGCCACCAGTACGCTACAGTCGGATGGCGGCAGTTTAAATCTCGACGGAGTTACCGCATTAGCGCAAGGGACTAACGAAGTTATTTTAACGGGTAGTGGCAATTTCGACATCGGCGGAGTGATTACCGGATCGGGCACCTTCACCAAGGAGGGGACAGGTACCGCTATCTTGGCAGGAGTTAATACTTTTTCGGGCAACAAAGTAGTCAATGCCGGAGCCATCAATGTGCAAAACCCCAACGCTTTGGGAGCAACGGGCACCATTACCATCAATTCGGGAGGTGCTTTACAAATTCAGGGGGGAATCAATTTTGCACGTCCGGTTACCATCAATGGCACTGGTCCATCTACTACAGGTGCTATTCGAAATATAAGTGGCAACAATACCATTAGTGGGACAGTTACGTTGGGTTCGGCCAGCCGTATTCACAGCGACGCAGGCACATTAACCTTATCCGCGGCAGGAACATCAATTAGTTCGCCTAACCATAATCTTACCTTAGCAGGTTCTTCGGCTATCCTCGTCTCTACCGCCATGAACCTAGGTTCTGGTCAGTTAATCAAGGAAGGTTCAGGTACCACAACCTTAACCGTAGCGCATACCTATACCGGTGGTACTTCCATCTCAACTGGAGTTTTGAATATTCAAAATGCAGGTGCCTTAGGAGCAAGTGGCACAATTACGGTGGTGAGTGGAGCTACTTTGCAAATACAGGGTGCCATCAACTTCTCCCGTGCAATTACCATCAACGGAACCGGTGTTTCGAATGCGGGAGCGATAAGAAGTATAAGTGGCATCAACACCATTTCGTCGACCATTACGTTGGGATCAGCAGCTCGTATCAATGTCGATGCAGATTCGCTCTTGCTGACCGCAGCAAACGCAATCAATGGTTCAGGGCTCGCTTTTACCCTCGGCGGAAATGGAAGTGCACGGGCAAGCGGTACGTTTACGCTTGGTAGTGGCACCATGAACAAGGATGGCAACGGCACCTTGTTGATGAACGTAGCCAATACCTACACAGGCAATACGAATATCTCGGCAGGGACCATCATCCCGAACAACATCAATGCCTTCGGTACGTCAGGAACTGTAGCGATTAGTGGAAGTGGTACTTTAGGACTACAAGGTGCTGTAACCTTTGCCCGACCGATAACGCTGGCCAGCGTAGGGAATGGCAACATAGGTGGTATACGCAATATCACCGGAAACAACGCCATTTCGGGTTTGATCACGTTGACCGGCACGTCCCGTATCAACAGCGATGCCAATACCCTTACGTTAACAGCAGCCAATGTGCTCACGGGTACAAACCAAGGGCTTACCCTCGGAGGTTCTGGAAACATTGTTTTTGATAGAGCGATGACGTTTACGACTGGTACTCTTACGAAAGATGGTGGAGGAACGGCAACGCTTAATGCGCAAAACACCTTCACGGGGGTTACCACAGTGTCTGCGGGCACCCTGGCTTATGGGGCCAATAACATATTATCGACGGGTAATGTAACGGTGAATGGTGGAATTTTGAGCCTGAGTACTTTTAGCGATACTGTAGGTGTAGTATCTGTTAGTAGTGGAAGCATCACGGGTACGGGTACTTTGTATTCTATTACCAACTTTTCATTCACCGGTGGTACCATCAGTGCGAATTTGGGCGGCGATATTGGTTTGATTAAATCAGGAACGGGTACTCTAACCCTTTCCGGGAATAATACCTTCACCGGTCAAGTATGGATTCAAAACGGTGCTATTAGCGTAGCCACCCTAAACAATGTGGTTAGTGGCAGCCCTGCCAGCAATCTTGGGGCTCCAAACTCGGTTGCTAATGGGACCATTCGATTAGGATCTACCACCACCACCGGGCAATTGATCTATACCGGCGCAGCATTTACAACCGACAGGGTGATAGAGCTAGCTGGCTCAACAGGTGGAGGAATTATTACGCACAACGGTTCAGGAGCCTTGGTGTTTAACAGCGCCATTACCGTTACGGCTGCTGGAGCAAAATCGCTCACGCTAGGTGGTACCAATACTGCCGACAACTTTTTTAATGGCACGATCTCGGACGGATCGGGCACAGTGAGTTTAATCAAGTCGGATGCAGGTCGGTGGATATTACCGAATGCCAATACGTTAACAGGTACAGTTACCATTAGTGGTGGTACCATCAATATCCGAAACAATACAGCTTTTGGTACCGGAGGTGCGGTATCCATTACTTCTGGTGCTTCGTTAGAACTTCAAGGAAATATCACCCTCACCAAAACCATTACAGTTACCGGTACAGGAGGGGCTAGTGCCAATGGAACTTTGCGCAGTGTATCGGGTACCAATGTGTTGGCAGGTTCGTTTATTGCAACTACCAATACCACGCATCGCATTCAAACTGATGCGCCTTCCACGCTTTCCCTCTCTGGAACACCTGCAATAGATCACAGCACACGAAACGTCACCATTCAAGGTACTGGCAATACCACTATACCTTTGGGAAGCAACATGATTGGTACAACGGGTTCACTTACCAAAGAAGGATCCGGAACACTCATCATGGATGGCTCAAAGTTTACCACGGGTCAGGTAACGATTACAGCAGGTACCATCCGTTTGGGAGGTAATAACCGCTTCGACGTGACTACCTTATTGAGTGTAAACGGTACCTTAGACATGAATGGTTTCAGCCAAACAGCAAGCGGGCTTATTGGTGCAGGTACCATCAACTCAGGTGTAGCAGGAACCTGTTCGCTTATAATCGACAACAGCACAGGAACTGCGCGAACGTATACGGGAGTCATCAATAACGGTAGCGGAACTTTGACGGTGAGGAAGTTGGGAACAACCGATCAAACCTTCAGCGGTACCAGTAATTACAGTGGACAAACTTACATCGATGGTGGTCGTTTGATCATAACAGGCGTACTTGCCAACACCGGAACTAACAGTTCGATTGGTACGGGCAATACCGTTGCTGCCATTACCATCGCCAATGGTGGCTCTCTGGTTTATAACTCTGGTACGGCTCGTTCCATGAACCGGCCCATCGTGATTGTTACCAGTGGCTCGGTAGTGATGGAAGGTAATACTACACTTACTCTAACCGGTGGAATTACGGGAACCAATGCCGATTTGACTTTGAATACCAGTGGAGGTACAGGCCGCATCATCACAGTAACAACAACAGGACTCACTTTGGGAACTGGAGGCGTTTCCAAATTGGGTACCGGGGTGGTCAACATGAACGTTGCGAATTCGTATACGGGAACAACCACCATTTCGGCAGGTACCTATACCATTGGAAACACGACTGCTATACCCGCAGCTTCGCCCGTAGTAAACGATGCCACACTGAACTTAAACGGTACCAACATTACCATTGCTTCTTTGGCTGGAACTACAGGCGGAGCACAAGTACGAAACAATTCAGCTACGGCCTGTACATTAACCATGAGTAGTACAAGCGGTTCAACCAACTACATCGGGGCTATACTCAATGGTACAGGAGTTTTAAACATCATCAAAACAGGGGCGTATACGCAAATATTTGGAGGCAATAACACCTATACAGGCTCTACGACCATCAATGGTGGAATTTTACGGGCCAATAGCAATACCGCATTCAGTAATTCGTCGGCACATATTTTGGCGAATACGGCCGGTGTAGAGCTCGACATGACGGGTTACGACATGACGGTGGCGACCATAGAAGGCGGAGGTACAACAGGTGGTATTGTTCGACTAGGAACAGCAACACTTACCTTGGCCGGTACCGCTTCGTATAGCTACAGTGGTCGTATTATCGGCGAAGGAGTAGGGGGCATTGTTAAAAATGGTACCGGTGTTTTCACCTTAAATAGAAGTCCAGAATACGAAGGCTTTACCAGAATTCGGCAGGGTACACTACGCGCTGGAGTTGATTTAACGTTTATCGGTACCCTAATTATCAGCGACACCTTAACCGGTCGTTTTGATTGTAGTAACCGCGCCTCTATTGCACCATTTTTATCATTCAACAGTACGCGTCAAGTCGGTGGAACTTGGGGTAGTACAAGTTCAACAGCAACGAACAGAACAAATACCTACTTCACCTCTGGGTCGACCGGAACAATTTTCGTGAACGACGGCCGTAGAGAGGGATATTGGTTGGGCACGGTGAGTAGTAACTGGTTTACAGCGGGTAACTGGCACGACAATATCATCCCTACAAGTACTACCGAAGTTGTCCTGGAGGACATGAGCATCAACGCACCTTCACTGAATGGCACAGGTAATTGCGGTAACATCATCATATTTCCAGGTGCACAATTAACCTTGGTAGGTACAAGTACGCTAAACGTGCACCTGGAAATGTTCAACAATGGCCAGTTAATTCCGAATTCATCAACCATTGTTTTTCGAAGAGCTACAGGTACAACCCGGGTTATTGCTCGCCCAAATGGTACGGATATCGATTTCAATCAGGTGCAATACATTGGTTCGGGAACCTTACGCTTCCAAACCAGCGTACCCACTCCAATCTGGATGACAGGCACTTTGCGTAATACAGGGGGAGGTACCATCGACTTTTATGGTAAAGATTTCCGAGCAGGAGCAGTTGCTGGAAACGGTACGTTAACCAACTCACTCAGTTTCCCTACCATTCTTAACTTAGAAGCTAATGCTGGTATCGACACTTTTACAGGGGTTATTGCTAACGGTACCGGAGGGTTAAGCATTGTAAAAAGCGGTACTTCTATACAAACGCTGAGCGGCAACAATACTTTTGCAGGAGGTACCACCCTCAGCGGAGGTACACTAAGGGTACTCAATGCCGCGAACGCCTTGGGCACAGGTGCTGTAACCATGAGCGGTACCACACCTGAACTCGAAGTTTTTGCTACAGCAGGAGGGACGTTAACGCTGGCCAATGCAATTAATGTTCAAACTACCTCTGAAATCACGTCCAATACCCTAACTTCTGGGAATGGTGCAACCATAAACCTGGGTGCTTTAACGCTGAATGCCTCTACCCTGACGATTCTGGGAGGCACGAATGTGGCGGCTGATACCGCAGAGATTAATTTTTCGTCTGTTACGCATACAGGTGCACCCATCTATACGGTTCAAAATCCTGCTGGAGGTGGAATTACGCGACTCGGTTTAGGAACCTTAACTGGAGCTACTTTCACTACAACCATGAATGGCAATGGCGAAATCATACAAACCGGGCCATTTACCATTGCAACAGGAGCAGGTACCAGCGCAATTAACTACAACGGTACAGGGCGCTTAACTTTAAATCAGAATAATGCCCTCACCGATAGGGTAACCGTTACCTCCGGGGAGTTAGTTGCAACTACCAACGCCAATGCACTGGGGTCTGGATCCAACGTTTATTTATCCGGAGGTACCTTAATCCTTCGCGACGATAATCCTGTCAATTTTGGTCGACCCGTATTTTATACCTCGAATAGCTCGCGCATCGAGCTCGATCGGAATACCGCAGGTGCAGGTGTGGCTTTTGGCATGGGTGCTTTCGCATTCACCACCGGCATCAGTACTGTGAATGTCGACAGAGGGCCGAATGTAACTTCAGGTTTGGCCGAAGTAAACTTTGGCACACTCACCATGGTGACGGGGTCAATTTTCAATATCGATTCATTATGTTCCTTGGGTTCAACCCAATTGTCGGGTAACCAAACCATCACCAAAAATCGCTTTGGACAATTGAATTTGACAGGTGCGGTGAGTGGAACAAGAACGGCAGTAACCACCTTGGTACAAGGAAGCTTGCGGCTTACGGTAACTAATGCCTTGAGCTCAGGTACGGCTACACTCAACCTCGATAGCGGTACGCTGGTGCTTGCTGCAGATGCAAATACATCGTTCAACGGCACGAACGTATTGGTTAGAACGAGTGCAGGTGGTATTCAAAGCGATCGTGTGAATGCTGCGGCTACCGACATGATTCACACCATTAACCAATTGAATTGGAATGCAAGCAATTTAACCTTAAACGTAAGTCGCGGAGCCAACATCACCGGTGCGGCCTTTGGTAATGTGCAGGTAACTACCTTGAACATGAACACATCCGGCCGAACCTACAATTATTCGGTGCAAGCGAATGCATCGATCCTGTGGCCTACTTTAACCTTAGCGGCAAGTACGGTCGTAAATTTAAGAGGGCCAGGTCAAGTAGGCCAGGCGGCTGGCGGGAATTTAACGGCGCCTACTACTGCCACCATCAATCAGCTTGGCAGTGGAGCTTTTGCTTTGAGTGGAAGTGCCAATAGCATACAAAGCACGGTAAATATCGATAGCGGCGAAGTACGGGTAGACAATAATACGCAGCGCCTACGTTTGTTAACCATCGATGAACCGGGTAGGTTTAACCCAGGAACCGATACTTCATTTACTTTGGGTATGCTCATCAATGGGGTGCGTCAATCGCCTCGTTTGTATGGAAGTCAGGCTTCACCCGCGCAATTCCGAAGCGATACCTTATTTACACCGAGTTCGCCAGGGATGTTGGGCTTAAAGGGATATCTTACCTTCATTACAGCCCCCACACCCGGTAGAAGTAGCTTCTTGTTCGCTACCCCACCTGCGGTCAACATTACCGATTCGCTCGGTGTGGCGATCAATAACGCTTCGAATACTTCGCCCGTACGCGCTTTTCTTACTTTAAACGACGCCAATAATCGCGGAAGACTACGTGGAGATTCTGTTGAATTGATGGTGAACGACCGAGCAACTTTTGATAGTTTGCGTTTAGGTGGCCGAAAAGATAGTTTGTACCGGATTGGATTTGTGGTTGATAGTTTGGTCACACCAGTACTTGAGTCATCCAACTTATTCGTAACCCCAGGCCCAATCGACCCGAGTTTATCGTTTGTGGTTTTCAGTGTAGATACCGCCATCGCCAACGGGGTTGACTCGGTGAATGTTACTGTGTTTATCAGTGATATCGACTCAAACGTTATTGCCAACGAATTTGTGAGTCTAACGCAAGATTCGGGTAAGGTCTCCAACATTACCGCCGAAAACTTTAGTTTTTCCAATAGTTTGGGCTTCGCGCGCTTTAAGGTGAGCACCACCGTGGCCGACTCCATCGACTACTTTGCCGTCATCGAAGTATCGGGCGACGAACCTTTCCAGGATTCGGCCAGGGTGTACTTTGTGCCCGGGCCACCTTTCCGACTCCAATACGATTTCCAGCCCTATACCGCGGCCATCAATACCGTGTTTTTCCCAAGTATACAGGTATCCATTTTCGATTCGAATAATAACCGGATGTGGACCGATACGAATGTGGTGGAATTGAGCTTGTTCCCTACCGGGTTTATCAATGGAGGTACTACCGCCACCGAAGTTTCGGGTGTGGCCACCTTCCCGCTGGTTTCCATCGAAAACGGGGGCACCTACATCATGGTGGCCACGGTGAACGATACCGTCACGGTGAACTCACTCGAATTCGACATCATCGAGAACTACTACCGTGGAGGTAAAGGCGACGGCCATTTTGCCTCGCAAGGTCGAGAACAAACGCTTCAAGGGCGGTTTATATTGAGAATAACAGGAAATTTCACTGCCGACGACAAGGTATACGACGGAACTACGGCCATTACCTCGGGTGGGCTCACGGTTGACAGCATCAGTTTCAGTGGGTTAGAGCCAGAATTCCCTAACGTATCCCTCGACACCTTGACCTACGGTTTCCAAAGTGCTTCAGTGGGCGATAACAAACGGGTGGTGGTACAAAATGCGCTGCTCACCGGATCCGATACTTCCGAATATTTGTTAACCCTATTGGGGTCACCTTCAGGAACAGCACGCATTTTAGGGCAATCCTATTCTGGCGGGAATGGCCGTGGCGACAGTCAGGCGATGACCGATACGGTCTTTCTCGATGGTACCTCGGCCGAGCCAGATCGTTTCGAATTTACCAGTCAACCAGGCGATCAAATTTCGAATATGCCGTTTACCATACGAGCACGGTTATTGGCAGCGAATAATCGTCCCGTGCCATTTGGTGCCGATTCGGCGCGGTTGAGCATTTTCACCAATCCTGGGTCATTGCAGTTGGGTGGAACCATCACCCAGAATTTAACCAGCGGTGAGGCTGTCTTTACCGATGTGTCCCTGGATAGATTCGGCAATAACGCGCGTTTAGCAGTCGAACCACGTTCCACTCCGTATGCCATAGACACGGCCGTGACTGGTGATTTCGATGTATACACGGTGTTTAGTGGGGGACAAGGCAAGGGCGACGACAGTGAACAACTCCTCAGCCGTGGTTTAGATGGCTTTTTATACGACGTTTGGACCGGCGGAACGAGCAGTGCCGAACGCGATTGGTATACCGCTACCAACTGGAGTACACAGCTTACTCCACGTGATACCTCACGGGTGTTGATCCCTTTGCGCCCCAATCAGCCGAAATTGTTCCGCTCTTCAACTCCGGCACTAAATGCCTTTACTTTAGACAGTGCAGGCTCAATGACCTTGCTCGATGGCGTTACGCTCACAGTAGATAGTGCGGCAACCAGCCCAGCAGCCGATGCTCCACTGTTACGTATTAGCGATGGAGCCGAAATCGAAACACGGGGCAATAGTCGGATAATATTGGAGCCTGGAGCACGCTATCTCAATTTGGGAAGTGGAAGCCCAATGCTTGAAGTGAAACAACTGATCACCGGCTTGAAAGGCTGGAGGATGTTGAGTTCGCCGGTGCGTACCACTTATGCCGACTGGCTCGACAGTCTAGAAACGCAGGGTTATACGGGATCGAATTACGATTCGTTGCAACCCAATATTCTTTCATTCGCAGAAACCGATACGGGAACTACTTTACAAAGCTGGCGTAAACCCGCCAATGCTACCGATAGCACCACACAAGGACGCGGCTATTATGCCTACATCTTTAATGGTGCGGGTTATCCGGCAAATGTGAGTGGTGGAGGCAACTACCGCGATACATTGCCAATAACGCTGACGGCAACCGGTAAGGAACCAGATTTGTCGGGAGGTGCATACTTTACCTATAACGAGCTGAGCTACACGCCGCGCAGCTTGAGCACCCAAGCCGATACAGCTGGCGGCAATCGTTTCTTCCTCGACGAAAATGTGGCCGATGCGGGTTGGAATATGTTGGGTAACCCCACAGCCAGTACGCTTAGCTGGGACATGAATTCCGGTGCCTGGGACAAAACCAATCTCGACAATACCATATATATCTGGGATCCTTCATTTGGAGGAGGTGTGGGAGGTTACCGTTATTGGAATGGAGCAGTAGGCAATATCAACGATACCACCTTGGAATCGGGATTATTGGCTCCATATCAAGGTTTCTGGGTGCATGCCAACGCCGCCAGTCCGCTCCTGCGTTTTACCAATACCGCCAAAACCGATACGGCACAACGTTACCTCAGTCGCCGCGCAGCTCCGCCAACTGTTTCGATGCGGATAAAAGGAGCTGGCATGGAAGCCAACAGTTATGTGAGCTTCGACACCGAGGGTATTACGGGGCCCGACGAAAAGGACGGCTATCAATTGGAAAGTTATGCCGACAGCTGGCTCATGTTGTATACGAATAGCTCGGCATTGCATAAAAAACCACTGGTAATCAATACCTTGCCTGATGAAATTGAAAACGAATTGGCCATACCTGTTCACATATCGGCCTCACGCGAAGGTGCTGCGGTAAACGGAAACTACCGTTTGGAGTGGGATTTGACCTCGAACATACCTGCCAACTGGGAAATTGCGTTAATGGATCATATTGGGCAAAGGGCAATTTCGATGACGCGCTACAACTACCTCGACTTTAGTTACACAGCGCCGGTACAGCCCACAGCTACCAGACGTACCGAAGCTTCGGCTTTCCGTACCCCCGGTTCGGTGCTGCACAGTGCACCAGAAGATGCCCCCATCTTCCGTCAACAAAAGCCCGCCACTCGGCCGTTTACCATCGTGGTACTGCCCAATTACGACGGTGCCCAGCTTACCTATCGTCCCGATCATCCCTATTTATATCCACCAACACCCAATCCGTTTGGCGACCAATGCCGTATATCGTTCTACTTACCTGGACCCATGGATGCAAGTATAGAGGTGATTGATTTGTACGGACGTGTGATGCTGCGCGAAGAAAGCCGTTTTTACGAAGGTGGTACGCACGAAATCGATTGGTATACCGCCCGTATTCCGGCCGGCACCTATGTAATACGCTTAATCACCAACGAGTTTGTATCGACTCAGAAAGGAGTGAAGGTGCGATGAAACGACGACTGGCACTAATACTATTTTTTGGACTCTTAACGGTCGCTCTTCAAGCTCAGGTGAGTATGTCGCCGAGAGTTGTAACGCGTTCGGCAAGTACTTCGGTGAGCGCTGAAATCATTGACAATATCAGTCTGACCACCATGCGCGACGTAAACCTCAACTCTCCGGTGGCGGTAGATGGGGTAATTACTGTGAATCCAACCAATAGCCCCTATGCGGGTATGATGCGGATTAACGGTCGGCCAGGTAAACTAATTCGTATTACCTATTTGGCTTACGAAACGTTGATAGACGACAACGGAACCGGTGGTGTTGTTCGCGCCAACTATCGGATTAGTGGATTTGAAACCGATAATCAGAATGCAAGCGTACTGCTCGATTTGGGAGAAGCTAACGTTCGTTTAGGTCCCGATGGTACCTACCACATTTGGCTAGGGGCGGTACTAGATATACGTGAAGCTAAACCTGGCGCGTATATTTCGGAATTCATCATGGAAATCGAAGGCAATTGATGCGGAAGACAGGGATTATACTGCTATTTCTGTTGTTTGGCTATACAGCACAAGCACAGCGCATCAATTTTAAAACCTTTGTGCAAGGCGATGCCATTACCTTAACGGTGGTAGAAAATCCCGATGCCCTCAATTTTAATCGCAAACAACAAATTATAGTAGTAGGCGATCCTGCTATTGTACAAGTGAATATTGGAGATCAAGCAACCGTGGTGGTTGAAATTGATGCGCCCATGGAGTACGATATTACTGCCGAATTGACTTGGACAGAAGGATTGAGCTACAATGGCTTGGATACCGGGGTGACGGTACCTTTTGCGTTACGTTTTGCGTACAACAATACAGGAGAGCCTACCGACATTGAGCGAAGAGCATCGGCGGTTGAAGTACCGTCGGTATTCAATACCCTTACCTTTCCCATTCGGAGAAAAACCACCACAGGCCCTCCCGGTCCGCCCCCAACACCCGATCACGACGGTTATGTGCGTCCACGTGCTAAGGCTTACTTGTATTTTTACGGGACATTAGGGCCTATTCCTACAGGAATACGTGCAGGCAATTATAACGGTACAATTGAATTAAGTATCTCTTACACCGATAATGCGCCTTAAATTTCTCTTCATTTCAGTTTTTTTCTGGTTTGCAGGTACTGCTGTGCATGCACAGTTCATCCGTTTTCAACTGAACCTTCCACCCGGCGTAGATGTCAAGGTAGACCCTGTTCCACCTCAGGTAATTGAACCAAACCGAGATGGTTCATCCCAAATCGGGACAAATTCCCAAAATAAGGGGCACTTTTGGGTAGAGTTCAGGTCGCGTGAAAACATCGATTTATTAATTTCTACCCGTATCGAATATCGTTTTGGAAGCTCTGGAGCCACATTTTTATGGTTGAACGACGGTACTACTCGCTTTGCGGAAGCCAAAGAATTAAAAGTTGGCACCAATCATGTCAAAGTATACCACGAGAGCAAGTTAATGAAACAGATGCCCGATGAAACACTTCACTTTTCAGCTTGGTTAGGAGTACCAGCGAACAGAAGCGGAGTAATAACCATCGAGTTTTTGTAAACCTTAAAAACCAAATGATTAAAACAAACGTATATCAACTTTCAGCAGACGAGTTCAACCGGGTTGAGCAGCTGCCAAAAACTGAGTACAAAACCGTACAACCAAACAAAATCTTTACTAATTTGCACTGCCGTTAATAAGTGTAACTTAGTAACAAACACCAAAACAAAGAAACTTTAAAAAACAACCATACAAAATGAAAACAATCATCAAATCACTCGCTCTGGTAGCTCTGTTTTCTACCATCGGTTTCACTGCTTCTGCACAGTTAGGTGCTAGCAGCAGCACAAGTGCTACAGCACGTATCTTGAAGCAAATCACCCTTACAACTGATACCATTCAGTTTGGTACAATCGCTGCCGGTGGTGGTGCTACTTACCTCGATCCAATCACTCCTTCGGCTTCTACGAACGTGGGTTTTACCTCACGTGCTGGTCGTTTGGTTATCGACGCAACTCCTGAAGAGCCAATTCGTGTTGAATTCGACTCTACTGTAACCATGCGTAAACCAGCACCTTCTCCGGATTCAATTACCTTCCGTCCGATCATTTCTGTTGTACATGGTGACTTGGCGATTACACCGGCTAACCAAAATACCTCTGTTCTGTTGAACGGCGCTGCGCTTTCTTCGAATACTGTAGCTACAACAGCAGGTGGCGATGGTACAGGTCCAGTAGGTATCGTATCAACTCAAGCTGGTACCGACCGTGTTACGCTTTACCTCGGTGGTAACATCTACGACTTCAACACTACTAACCCGATTCCTTCTACTGGTCGTCAGACTGGTACATATCGCGGTACCCTCAGCTTCAACGTGGTTTACCAGAACTAAGCTGATTTTATAAAAAAAGGCCTGGTGGAGTAGTCTGCCAGGCCTTCTTTTGATTAACCAACTTGCCTCATGAAAAAACTCCTCCTACTACTTTTGGTTTTCACTGGTGCAACTGCCACTTATGCGCAGTTATCACTCGCCCCGACGGCCGTTTATCTCGATAAAAATGGCATCGGGAATTTGTTTATCACCAACAATACCAATACCCCTCAAGAAATTACCATTAATTTCCAATTTGGGTATTCCGATCAGGACGAAAACGGAGTTTTAATCATGCGGTATGGCGATACAATGAATGCACGTTTATTTGGTCTTGACCAATACATCAAGGCTTTCCCGCGTACTTTCATCCTGCCTCCAAAGCAACAACAAATTGTACGCTTACAAGCTCGCATGCCTAAAAATCTACCCGTAGGTACTTTCTTTACCCGTATTAAGGTGGGAAGTTCGGGTCAGGTTTCTGACGTAGGAAGTGAGCAAAACGATGGAGTTGCAACGCGAATCAACCTGCGCTTCGAACAAATCATCGTTGCTTTTTATAAAAATGGCAATGTGAGTACGTCGCTTGCCATCGACAAATCAGAACATAAATACGAGAATAACATCTTGTCGCTAGATGCTTATTACCGTTGTACTTCTACCTCTCCATTTCTGGGAAAGACGCAAATCACGCTTCGCGGTCCGGATGGAAAAGTAGTGCTAACGCAAAATCAAACTGTGGCCATGTATTTCTCGGGCAAGCGTAGATTTAATTTTAGCTTCCCCGAAAAATTGGCTTCAGGCCGCTACGACATTGAATTTAAATTTGAAACCAGCCGTAACGATATTCCGGCAGAAGATTTAGTGCAAGGGCAACCCTACACCTATCGTACTTCTTTCGTAATAAAATAATACGGATATAATGACTTATGCCACCACGACTGCGCCGTTTACTTCTGACAGTGCTTACAGCATTTGCTGCTGTAAGCGGTCGAGTGAATGCCCAGTCGGTAGATGAGATAAGTTTATTGTTTGGATATCCTGCTATTGGTCAGGTATACATCAATGCTGCGTTCCGAGGAGAACAACCCCTTATAGCAACTGCTGAATTTTTGAATTTGGCCATGATTCCTTTTGATCGGACCGACAATCGGTTTGGATTAAAAGGTGCTTATCCCAATAAAACGGATGTGTGGGAAATTGATCCTGTCAAACGTCATATCATTTTTAAAGGTAAAAAAGTAGAAATCCCTGCGGATAAATTCTACATAGGCGAGGCCGACTTGTATGTTGCCCCTGAAATTCTCAATCAAATTTTCGATATTCAAATTACGGTGAATACCTACGCACTCATGATGAGTTTGTATGCCGAACGACCATTACCCGTAGATGAGAAATTGAAGCGCCAGGCGATACGCGACAAAATGAAAAGTAATGCGCCCGAAGAAATTTTAAAAGCCTACCCTATGCTCTATCCACGTAGGAGAGCTTTTTTTGCTCCGGGCATGTTTGATTATAACGTAGGGGTGAACGGAAGTGTCGGGTTTCGACAATACAACTACAGTTTGAGTGCCGGCTTGGAAGTACTGGGTGGCGATATACAAGGTACTGTAAACGGTGTTAGTAATGAACGATTTTCATCGATAAGAGCTACTGGAGTTCGCTGGCGATATGTATTTAAAGGAGGTTTAGATCCTAATAGGAACCCAATTATTAGCGATATCACGGCAGGTCAAATAGGTTTAACTGGCCCGTTGGGGGGCAGAGTAAGGGGAGTAGCTGTTTCTAATACCCCTGTAGTTCCTCGGCGTGTATTGGATTTATTTGCCATCGAAGGATTTACTACTCCTGACTCAGAGGTAGAATTACTCATAGCTGGTCAGCTTACTGATTTTACGCGAGCCGATGAGTTGGGTTATTATCGCTTCACAACTCCAATCACCTACGGTACGTTAAGAATAGGTATTCGTATTTATACTCCTCAGGGAGAAGTATTTTTTGAAGAACGGCAGCTCCAGATTCCATTCACCTTTGTTCCGAGGGGAGTTTTAAATTATAATGTTCAAGCAGGCTATGAAGAGTTTACGTTCCCCGATAGCTTAAGTACTAAATTAATTGGACATGGTAATTTGGTATATGGTTTAACCAATAATATTACGGTTAGAACAGGGGTTGATCGACGATTTGATACGTTGGGTGTACGTTATACTCCTTATGGAAGTATGTCAGCGCGTTTGTTTGACCAGTACCTGATAAATCTGGATGTGTTGCCAGAATCATTCACCAGAATGGCCGCAAGTGTGTTTTATGCAAACAGTACTTCGTTGAATTTCCAGTACACCGATTATGTGAAACGCCAGAATACAGATTTAACGATACTCACGTTGGAACGTGATTTTGCATTGAATTACTTTTTCCCATTTACTGTATTTAAGCGTACTTCTGGTTTTCGTTTGGGGACAGAATTTTTTGATTACAATAACGGGCAATTGCTGAGGTATCAAGTCGATTTTAATACACGTATTGGTCCCATAGTAAGTCGCATTAACTTTCGCGAAGAGCGTATCCAACGTAATGGACGAATCTTAGAGCCACAACGACTGATTACAGGGTCATTTACCTACACCATTCCTCGTACCCCAGGTATACCTGTATTTGTTCGAGGTATGTTTTTCCGCGCACAGATCAGGCACGACATGAAACGTTTTGATGCCACGGCTTTGGGTAGTTTACAGTTCTCGCAAACTATCTTAAAAAATGGTCGTTTAACCATAGGTTACGACCGAGACTTTTTAAACAAAGCCAACTTGGTCCAACTGGGTTTCCTTTACGACTTTCAGTTTATTCGATCATCTACGCAATCATTGATTCGTCAGAAAGAAGGCGATTTTGATTTAAGCTTATCTCAGAATTTAAGTGGATCGATTGGTGCTGATTTACGTAATGGTGCTATTTTGCCTACCAATCGTGACCAAGTAGGTCGCTCTGGTATTACGGTAAGAATGTTCGAAGATTTAAACGCAAACGGGGTCTACGATAAGGGAGAAACAATCATCCCTGCAAAAGCCGTTCGCCTCGATCAATCGGCTACCATGACCATTGGTAGAGATGGCTTGTTGCGCATTACACAATTGCAAAGTTATTGGACCTACCGGTTGACAGTGGACGTTCGAGCTTTACCAGATGCCACTTTACTTCCGCTCAAAACGAAGTTTTCGTTTGTAGCAGACCCAAACCGTTTTAAGGGTATCGATATTCCACTATATCGTACAGGTACAATCGAAGGAATTGTGTACAACGAAAGGATAGCAGGAAGATCGATACCACAGCCTGGTTTACGTTTGATTTTACGGAAAGAAGGAGAAGAAGAAGCGTTTGAGCCCATTCGAACATTCTCGGATGGTACTTTTTACTCCTTCGGATTGATGCCAGGCAACTATACCTTAATGGTTGATTCTGGTCAGTTGGCTTTCATGAACCTCGTGCAAAAACCCGATACGCTTAAATTCACCATTCGGCCATTACCGGAGGGCGATTACATCGATACGTTGGTTATTCGATTGGTTCAGCCTACACCGGATTCTACCAAACCAGATGCACCTATCTTTACCCTAGCCGAACTCGAAGACCGTTTAGGAACTCGATTGCAAGAATCGGTTCGGGCCTTTGTAGAATCGCAAGAACTATTTTACCGAGGCCGTTACGAACAAGCTTTGGTGATGGTAGATAGCAGCATCAATACGTACAATACCGATGTGGGCTTAGCTTTGAAAGGATCGATCGTGTATTTGATGGGTAACAAACGAGGAGCAGTTCGGCTTTGGGAGGAGGCCAGGGCACGAAATCCGTTTGTGATTATACCCGATACGGCTAAGGTCAGCCCATTAGTCGATAGTTTATTTGATTTAGTCGAAAACAAACCATTTGTTTCCGCAACAGAGGATACGTTAGCTAACTTGCGCCCCGATTTGGTCGAGCAGCTAGAAGGCGAGCTGGGACAACGTTTGCGGGCAGCGATAACCTCGTTTATCGAAGCTCAGGAACTGTTTTACCGGAGACGATTCTTCGAAGCTGGGCAACTTGTGGATAAGTCGATAAGTATTTATCCAACCGATCATGCGTTGGCACTTAAAGGGTCTATATCTTACATTACGGGTAATAAACGAGAAGCCTGGAGGATGTGGGAAGAGGCCAGAGAGCGCAATCCGCATATCGTTTTGCCCGATATAGAGCTACTTGAACGATTAATTAAACCAATAACCGAAACAACACCGCGTGACCCGAAAAAGTCGTACTCACTTAACCGCTAAGGCCCTCATTGGGATTTTGGCCTTTTTGCTGAGTAGCCTTGCTTACAGTGCTCCGTTGTTGGCACAAGACAGTGCCGAAGCGGGAGCCGCCGAGGAGCAAGAAGCAACAACAGCTACTGATGCTGTTGAAACAACAGCTGCGCCAGCGGCATCGGGAGGGGTACGTCCGTTTAACGCCTATGAACGTTTCAGTTACGAATCGGCAGTAGCCAACCAACTTACAGGGCTCATTGGCCGATATCTCAATTCTTCTCGTTTCAACATCAGCGTAGAAATCGATGGGCGTATGGTGCTTCCTGCCGGTGGTACCTCCACCGCTACCACAGGTGGTGGCGCACGGCCAGCACGGGTTCGCGGCAAACAGTCGGACCCCATGGGAGAAGACAAAGTGCTCGAAATGCTACCCGCACTGCCGTTTTTCAGCTCGCGCTTGCGTGCACCGGCGACAGTAGAAGCCGAAGAAGTAGCCGACGGAGACGATGCCGAAGCAGCTGCCCCACAAACTACTCGTACGAGCACGACTAACCCGGGCGGACCGGCTATCGATCGAATCCGGGTCAATTTCATGGTCGATTCGCTGGTTGACGACCGTACCATCAATTTCTACAAAAATCTCATCAGTACAGCCTTACGCATGGATGCAGGTCGTGGTGATGGCGTGACCGTTACCCGTGCCAGTTTCCCAGCGGTAGCTGGTGGCGATTCTCCTTCGGCCAACAACTCCATCAATGCACAGTTGGTGCAAGACCCCGGTCAGGCGCAAGCTTTAACCGGTGCAATCGACAAAGCCGGCAGCGATTTAGCCCTTTTATTGGGTTTAGGCCTTGCCGTGTTGGGCGTGCTGATTTTCATCGGACTCATCTGGCGTAGTCGCAAAGCTGAAAAGGCGGCCTTAGCACAGTCTCCTGCAGCAGTTGCCGGAGGTGGTGGCGGTATGCGTGCAACCGACGGCATGCCGATGGAGATGAGTATGGGCGGCGGAAAAATGTCGATGCAGACCGAAATGGTGATGCGTCAAGACAATCAGCAGGCCGATTTGAATGCATCCGACCCGATATTAAGTTGGCTGATCAACGACAAAGAGGCGCTGGCTTTTGCTTTTGAACGCATGGTGCGCGACCAAGGCAGCAAAGGCATACACAAAATGGTGATGTTGTTGTACCCTTACGGACACGACTTCTACGATATGTTGAGCGAATTGCTCGAACCCGAAACCATAAGTCAGGTCGACGTGGTTTGGAATGGCTGGAATCCCGATGCATTCGATCCGGTAACACGACAGCGTGCCCAGGACGAATTGGTGTTGGCCATGAAGAACCAGCGTCAGTTTGGTAATTTCCCATTCATCATTCACCTCAAGGACGAAGAAATTCTCGACTTATTGAACGAGGAAGAACCTATTACCTGCGCCATGGTGATCGACGGTTTGGCACCATACCGCAAGAGCAATATCATGGGCATGCTGGGTATCACCAAAAGTGCCGAGATTTTGGCAGTTTATCCCGAGTTGAGCCAAGTGCGATTCAACCGGTATGCCGAATTATCGACCCGTTTGTTCAATAAACTCAAAGCACTGCGCGAAGGTGGAGCACGCAACCTCAAGGCTTACGAATCGGTACTCAATACCATCGAGCAGCAGGCCATGGCCCAACAAGCCGAGATGGTGGAAAACCTCCGCAATACCAACCGCGATATGTACGAATATGTACGCGAACGTATCCTATTGTGGGAAGATGTGGTGAAGCAGCCTGAGGAAACCCTTCGCGATGCTGTGGCTACTTTCGATAGCGAAGGCATGGCGGCCTTGCTCTATGGCGATACCGAATTGCAAGAGAAAATCCTTCCATTGCGTGCACCTCGTGAGCAAACGCTTATACGTGATTTGATAGCTCAGACAACCTTCTCGGGTGATAGAATTGAGCAGGAGCGCCGCCGTTTGCTTGTAGAAGTAAGAAAACAAGCTAATAATTCACCTGAAGTCGCTAAAATTGCCTGATATGGCAGTTCGTCGTCGTTTGATTTACTTGGTACTGGTGGTGCTGCTGGCAGTAGCCTGCGGCAAATCGGCCTTCCGTATTCGCACATTCAAACCGAAAGAAGACCGAAATAAAAATCTCGAGGAAGCAGCCAAAGACTCGGCCGATACCAAGCCCAAAAAAGATACCCTAAGTCGTGAGGTGCAGGTGTTGAAAGAAGAACAGTTTAACTTTCTCACCAATCTCATCATCAACAACATGGTACGTGCGCAGCAAGCGGCCTACGATGGTCGTTATGAAGAAGCCGAAAAATTACTGCTTCAAACGCTCAAATGGTATCCAACAAGTGATGCCTTATTGTTGTTGGGCAGTGTGTATGAAGTAAAGGGAAATACCCGTGCGGCCGACTCGTGTTGGATGGAAGCGCGACGGATTGACCCGGAGTTTGATGCACGAACATCGGAATTGCCCCGTCAACGAAAGACAGAAGAGAAGAAAGACCCAAAACCTACTGGAAAATAACCCAAATACGTAAATTGCGAGTATGAAGCGCGGCTTGTGGAATTATATATATATGTCGTTGGGCATGGCCTTATTTATGGTGGGCTCGCTCGACGCCTTTGGTGTTTGGCGGATTGCAGCACTTCAAAATGTTTTGAACCTACCCAGTTTATTCGTAATTGTTGGGGGTAGCTTTTTTCAGGTATTTGCGGCATTCCCTGCACAGCCCGTAATTCGTGCGGTACAAATGATGGTACCCACTTTTACCACCCAAAGTGCACGTTCGCGCGATGAGGAAATCATCGAAAATGTGTTGGAGACAGTGCGCGGCTTGCGCATGGATAAACGTGGCACTATCGAAGCACTCATGAATGCGAAGTCGAAAGGCTTTAAAATTTATTTGGGCGAGCTCCTCTCTACCAATTATGGTCCCGAAGAAATACGCATTTTGGGTCTACATAAAATTAACACCATGAAGCAGGCGGAGATGATTCCGTACAAAGTGGTGAATGTATTGGCTTCTTCTTCGCCGGCTTATGGCATGTTGGGTACACTCATGGGATTGATTGTGATGCTTGGCAACTTCGAAGATGCCAGTGGCTTGGCCTCGGGTTTGGCGATTGCCTTGATGACTACCTTTTACGGACTGCTCATGACGCAGTTCGTATGGCAGCCCCTCGCCAATAAAATTCAAGCTACGGCCAACGACAACCAGCTTAAGCGTGAAGTGGAATTGGAAGGCGTATTGCTTACGCTCGAAAATCGCCCTGAATTGTACATCATCGACCAATTGTCGGCCATGATGCATGCCTACGATGGACTTAGCTCGGCAAAATAATGCGTGCCCCGAACATACGTAAAAACGAAGAGCCCGAAGAAGCAGCTGGGGGTAACGAATGGCAAACCACCTACATGGATACGGTGACCATCTTGCTCACTTTCTTCATCATCATGTCGAGCTCGGGAGCAGTGCAGCAAATGAAAATTTTTGGAGAGCGCGGTTCTCCCTCTCGGGGCGATAAAGAAATCCCCAAAGAAGAAATCGTTTTGTTCTTCCCTGTTCGTACGCTCGAACGCGATATGAAAGCACAGTTGGGCAGCGAAATCGATAGCGGAATCGTGAAACTCGAGCGTTTCGATTACGAAGTACGCTTGTCGTTTACAGGCTCCACTTTTTTCAATAGCGGCGAGGCCGAACTTCTTCCCAGTGGAAAAGACATCATTAGTAGAATTGTATCGGAAACAGCGAACATTGACCGGAAAGACTTTAAGATAGACGTAGAGGGCCATACCGACAGCAATCCTATCAAAACGGTACAATTCAAAAGCAACTGGGAGCTATCGGCTGCTCGTGCCGCCAATGTGGTGCGCTATTTTTTGAATGCAGGCGTGCCGCCCGAGAAGCTCAAAGCTTCGGGCTATGCCGATACTTTCCCCTTGGTGAAAGAACGCGATGCAGCGGGGAAACCTATCCCCGGCAATCAGGCCAAAAACCGGCGCATCGTTATTCGTTTGTATTTCGACTAATAAAAAAGGGCAGCCACGCTGCCCTTTTCTTATTTTTTACCTCCGAGCCGCTGCATCGGATTGCCACTTTCGTCGCGATCGCGCGGATTAGCAGCTTTGGTTTTGAATAGCTCAAGTCGACTGATCACCGGCTTGCTGTCTTGCGGCCAATCGTGGTTCTTTTCGTCGATATCGGCAGTTTCGCGCCAAGGGTCGAGTTTGATGCTGGCCACTTCTTTGTGTTTTACAAAGGTTTTCACCACACGATTTTCATCCTTGCGCCAAATGTAGGCCGAAATGTACTCGTCTTCGTAGGTGCCATCTACATAATTCCAACGCAAGATGATGGGCATCACACAGCCGCCTTTGTTGCTGAAGTGAATTTCGTAGTACAAATGCTCCTGGTATACGGCATTGGTGCTGTCGTCGAGCAGTGCCCAGTTGCGGTATGGATTCATGGGCGGAATTTTGAAGGTGTCGTCTTCGGCGCGGTAGTAGAAGTAAAAATCGCGGAGGGTGGTGTCTTGATCCACCAAAAACGACATGCCCTCGGCCTTGTTGCGCACGCGGCTGATGTGCATAAAACGGTCGGGGGTTTCCACACGCCTAGCAGCCCGATCGCGGGCTTTCGGCAGGGTATCGCCGCGATGAACGGTATATACCTTTACACTGTCCATCGAGATATCGACCGGCTCAATGTCGTAAAACCAGCCGCGCCAAAACCAGTCTAGATCTACGCTGGAGGCGTCTTCCATGGTGCGGAAGAAGTCGGCAGGGGTGGGGTGTTTGAACGCCCAGCGCCGTGCATATTCTTTGAAGGCATAGTCGAACAGTTCACGGCCCATGACGGTTTCGCGCAATACGTTGAGGGCTGTAGCAGGTTTGCCATAGGCATTGGCGCCAAAATTATTGATGTTTTCGCTATTGGTCATGATGGGCTCCAACTCGTCGGGTGGCAGCTTCATGTAGTCGGTGATTTTGTGCGCCGGTCCTCGCCGCGAGGGGTAGTTGTTGTCGAATTCTTGCTCGGCCAAAAACTGCACAAAGGTGTTCAGTCCCTCGTCCATCCAACTCCATTGCCGCTCGTCGCTGTTGATGATCATCGGAAAGAAGTTGTGGCCTACCTCGTGGATGATCACGCCTATCATGCCGTATTTGGTTTGTTCGGTATAGCTGCCATCGGCCTCGGTGCGGCCAAAGTTGAACGAAATCATGGGATACTCCATGCCGTTGGTAGCCTCTACGCTGATGGCCACGGGGTAGGGGTAAGGAATGGTGAACTTACTGTACACCTTGAGGGTATGGGCTACTGTTTTGGTAGAATACTTCCGGTACAATCCATAAGCTTCTTTGGGGTAATAGCTCATGGCCATCACCGGCACAGTTCGTCCGTCGACTTGCGTACTCATGGCGTCCCAGATGAACTTGCGGCTGCTGCCCCAGGCAAAGTCGCGGACGTTCTGCGCTTTGTAATGCCAGGTTTTGAAGTTTTTGCGGTCGGGTTGTTGCTCGCGTTCGCGGGCTTCGGCCAGGGTAACTACTTCTATAGGTTCTTTGGCGGTGGTGCTCTGCTTCCAGCGTTGCAGTTGCTCGGCACTGAGCACTTCGCTCAAATTCTGGCAAACGCCGGTGGCGGCAATCACGTGGTCGGCAGGAACCTTCATCTTCACCTCATAATCGCCAAAGGGCAAGGCGAACTCACCCCGACCGGTAAACTGTTTGTGGTTCCAGCCTTGGTAGTCGCTGTACACGCACATGCGCGGAAACCACTGCGTGATGGTGAATAGCGAATTGCCATCGGCGAAACTTTCGTAGCCACCGCGGCCACCAATGCGGCTACGTTCGGGGATGCGGTAGGTCCATTGCACCCGAAAGCTGAACTTTTTGCCGGGGAGCAAAGCTTTGGGCAGCTCCACACGCATCATGGTTTGATGAATGACGTATTTCAGTGCCTTGCCGCCGTCGTCGGTTACGGCGCCAATCTTCACGCCATGCCCTGCGAGGGCCGTGCGGAAGTCGAGCTGGTCGAGCTCCCGGTTGGTGAGCGGCGTTCTGATCCGGCTTTCGTTGAAGTTGTTCGACTCATTGTTCGGGTCGTGCTGGTTCTCGTCGAGTTGCAACCACACATAGGTCAGCACATCGGGCGAATTGTTGTGGTAGGTGATGCGCTCTTTGCCTTCGAGCAGAAGTTTGTCTTCGTGTAGGGTGGCTTCTATCTGGTAGTCGGCACGCTGCTGCCAGTACAAATGTCCGGGTGCGCCCGAGGCAGTACGGTATACGTTTGGGTCGGAAAGTATGCTGCCGAGCTGCTCAAACTTATTGCCGTGGTTCGATTTAGGATTGTTCCGCAGATTTTGTGCGTTGAGGCCCAAAGTGAGCAAGAGTGATAAGGCCAGTAGTGTTTTTTTCATTTTAAACGGGTAAACGTTCTAGAAGTAAGATGAATGCGATGCCAAAAATAGCCGAATTGACGAAAAAACGCCATTTTCCTGCTTTTATGCCCAGCCCGCCAGCGATCGCAGCAGCGACCAGCGCCACGAGCACAATCAGCAACTGACCGGCTTCGAGCCCGAGGTTAAAGCCGAGGAGGGGCCAAAAGAGCTGTTCCTGACTGCCGAGCATCGAGCGCAGCAAAAAAGAGAAACCCAAACCGTGGATGAGCCCGAAGGCTGCGGTGAAAACGTACAGCAGTCCCACTTTCGGATTGCTTTTTTTATCGCCTTGTTGGAGTTGCCACAAGGCCGTGAGGGCAATGGTTACGGGTATGAGAAATTCCACCCAAGCCGTGTTGAGTGGGAGCTTGCCCAATACACTCAGCGCCAGGGTGATGGAATGTCCCAGGGTGAAGGCCGTAACCAGGGCGAGGAGGGGTTTCCAGTCGCGAAAACGGTAGCTGCCACAAAGTGAAAGCACGAACAAAATGTGGTCGTAGCCTTTTAGGTCGGCAATATGTGCAGCGCCCGTACTAAACCAGAGTCCAAAGTCTTCCAATTCCCTTATTTTTGATTTTTGCGAAGTTCGAAGATGCGATTTTTTCTCGTTGTTGCAACCTTGATGTTGGTACCGCTGCAAGCACAGCTGCATCCCTTTTATGTAGGGGTTACTGAGCTCGAGCTAGCCACCGATAGTGGGCAGTTGGGCTTGAGTGTGCGATTGTTTACCGACGATTTGGAGGATGCACTCCAGCGCAGCGATAAAGCGAAGACTTCGGTTGATTTGATTCGCGGCAGCAAAAATGACGCGGTAAATCGGCGCCTCGAGCAGTATTTACGCCCCCGCTTGCGGGTTTTACTCAACGGCACTGCAGCAGAACTCAAGTACCTCGGCTACGAAATTGAGCTCGATGCCTGCTGGGTGTATTTCGAAGGGAAAAAGGCAGGCAAACTCCGGCAGCTGCAGCTCACCAATCGGGCGCTGTTCGACTTTTTACCCGAGCAGCAACATGTGGTGCACATTACCATAGACGGCAAACGGCGCAGCGGGAAACTGGTAAATCCGGAGGATACCTATAAAATCGACTGGAAAGACGACTCAGCGGAGTAGCTGTGCTACCACTTCGGGGTAATGCTGGTGTTCTAGCGCGTGTATGCGGCTTTCGAGACTTTCTACCGTTTCGTTTGGGGCGATTTCGAACCGGAACTGCGCCAAAATCTGTCCTTCGTCGTAGGCGCCATTCACGGCATGGATGGTGATGCCCGTTTCTTTTTCGCCAGCGGCCAAAACGGCTTGGTGTACTTTGCGGCCATACATCCCCTTGCCGCCATAGGCGGGTAAAAGGGCAGGGTGGAGGTTTACCATGCGGTTGCCGTATGCCTCAATCAGGTAATCGGGGATGAGCCATAAAAAACCGGCTAATGCGATAAAATCGATACCTTCTTGACGCAGGGTGTACAACAAACTATCGCTTTCGTAAAACGACCGGCGACTGATCATCACCAACGGCAAACGTAGCCGGTGCGCTCGTGCCACTACCCCTGCCTCGGGTTTATTGCAAACCACCATGCTCACGCGGGCCACGGGGCTATTTTTGAAATAATCGTACAAACGTTCGGCATTCGAGCCCGAACCGGAGGCAAATACAGCGATTTTCTTCATCAAATTCCGAATTCGGTGCGCAGGATACGCTGCAGTAGCTGGTCGATGTTGTTGTTGGCATTCAAACGATGCAACTCGAGGGTTGAGATCACAAACTTGCTTCCATTCGACGAATTGGTACGCATCCCCATGATGTCGCGACGGCCTTGGAGCAGGGTGAACTGGAAATTGGCATCGCGCGATAAAATGTTGGCTCGGTAGAGCACTTCGGTACCGCTCACAAACCGCATGGGGCGAACGATAGAAGCAAAACCTTTGTGACGCAAAACCGGATAAGCCGTTGAGTTGGGCTGCATGGTGGAGGTATCCCAGAGGATGTTGGTTGTGCCAGCTGGTACGGGCATGAGACTATCGATGGGCGACAACTCAAAGAAATTACTGGTAATGGGTGACGCATCCTGTGCGGCGGTGCTCAGCAGCAGCTTGCCGCCCTGGTTGAGGAAGGTGCCCATGGTGTTGCGGCTAAAGACAATGCTGATGTCGAAGTCGGGGCCAGCCCAAACGATTTGATCGAAGAGGGCGAAAATTAAACTTTGCGTACGGTTATCGGGCGAAAGCTGCGTAAATCGGTTGTTTTCGCGTTTGAAAATCTGCAGAGCATCGTAGCTCGTGATGCCAATGGTGGCAAACTGCGTCGCATAAAAGGCATCGACGGCATCGGCATTTTGATCGGGATTGGGGTCGTTGCCGTAGGCGTTCAGCAACAAAAATTTGCTGGTGGGTCGTTTTACATAAATGGCGTTGGCCACCGAAAACGGCGACTTTGCACCCGATTGGTCAACTGCACGGATGTACAATCGATTGGTGTCGTTCAACAACATGCCCTGCATGCGCAGGGTGAGCGGATTGGTATTGCTGCCAGCGAATACCTCGCACTCGGTACTTGTGCCGGTGAGGTTGATGCCACGTAAAATCACACTGCCAAACACGGCCGGGAGGGTATAGGCAGTGCTCAGGGTGTCGTTCAGATACAATTCGTAGCCTTCCAGGGTATTTTGTCCGTCGGGGTCGGTGGCTGTCCACTCGTATTTCAGCACCGGAAACGATACCCGTGGATTTCCACCGGCTAGGGGGTTACCGCCATTGGGTGCATATACGAAGGCAATGGTAGGCGGGGAGTTTTTGACTGGGTATTGGGCTCTGGCGGGCGTTACCGAACGTGTGCCCAAGTTATCGATAGCACGTACGCTGAAACTGAAGTCGAAGGTATCGGCACCAGCAGGCACGGCCAATAAAAAGGTGGAGTCGGTGCGGGTAGTAAACACCCAATTGGTGGCTGGTGTAACGGGATTGTCGAAGGTGAATTCGTAGCCCGTGATGAAGCCGTCGGGATCGTCGGCCCACCATTCTATTTTCACGGTAGTGGTCAAGCGATCGTCGCCCGAGCGGAAAATGGTGTCGACCACCGTATACGTTACCGGCGGCTGGTTGCCGTTGGGGTCGCCAGTGATGTCGGTTTTGGTACAAGACGTGACCAGCGCAATACCCAGCAGGAGCAGTAAGATGACGTGACGCTTCATTGCCTGCAAAACTAAACAATCCGCGTTATCCCACAGCCGCTTTATGTAGGCTTAACAAGCGAAAGCTGTAATTTTTTGAAGAGCACGTTACTACGATTGTGTTGTAATGTAGTGTTTCGCGCTTTTTATGGTAGCAGACAACATGGTTTTGGCTTTTCAACCGAGAAAAGTGGACAAAAAGGTTGTTAATATTGGGTCAGTCTTTGGTAGCTTCTTAACCTATTCTTAACTTGCAGCCCCTTTGTAAAGGGTATCTTTGTAGCATCAAAAATTTCGATATGCGTTCAAATTTTATGAAAATCGGGGCAGTTGTGTTGGCTGTACTGCTCTGGAATGCCGATTCTGTGAAAGGGCAGGCATTTACCTTCAGCGCTGGCAACCTCACCTACACCGAAAACTTCGACGGCATGGGCACAACCACCACCTATCCAACAGGTTGGGTGGGAGCACGTCGTGCTGGTTCAGGAACCTTCGGGCAGGCCTTAACCCCAGTGGTCGACAACGGTACCCAAAACAGTGGTAACGTCTTGAATTTGGGTTTAACGGGCGGTACCAACCGCAGCTTAGGCTCATTGGCCAGTGGTAGCACTGCTCCTAGCTATGGAGCATCGTTTGTAAACAATACAGGCGCTACCATTACCAACATCAACTGGGCGGGTATCCTCAAGCAGTTTCGTACGGGCAGTAATGCCACAGTCAATGAAGAAGTTACCTTCCAATACGCCATTGGCGGCGGCGGTATCGTCGACAGTACGGCTGGATGGGTTACCGTGAGCGGTATGAGTCTGATTGAATTGGCTACCACTACCACAGCAGCAATTGCAGTAAATGGAGATAGCCTTCGTCAGAACATTTCAGGTTCGGCTACATTAAGCTGGCCTACCGGTGCTACGCTCTGGATACGTTGGAACGATGTGGACAATCTGGGTAGCGACGGTGCTTATGGCATCGACAGTTTGGTGATGACCGTGACTACCGGTTCAACACCACCTCCTCCTACCACGTCGATCGTACGTTATCAGGTAGATGTTACTGGCCTCAACGCACCCAACGGGGTGAATATCGCGGGAACTTTTAATGGCTGGAATCCAAATGCCAATCCCATGACCCGTATTGGAACTTCCAATATTTATGAGTTTTTAGATACCCTCAACTTCAATGATACCGTATCGTATAAGTTTATTCTTGCTGGCACCAATGCCATTTGGGAAGATCTCACCGGAGCATGTAATGTAGGCGGAAATCGTCGTGTAATCCTTTCAACCGCTACCGTGAATTTACCTGCGGTTGCTTTTGCACGTTGTAATCCATTCCCTAGCCTCGTAGATGTTACCTTAAGAGCCAATTTATCGAACCGCACCGTAGCTCCTGCAGGTGTATTCATGGCAGGTAACTGGCAGCGCCCGCAACACTGGCAAGGTGCGGCTAACCAAGCCACCCTCGCCAACGGCATTTATGAAGTAACCTTCAAGGCCGACCCAAATACAACCTACGAGTACAAATTCATCAACGGAACAAGCTGGGAAAACGTACCGGCTGCTTGTGCTACCAACAACAACCGTTCGATTGCGGTAGGTACAGTGGCTTTACAAGCGCCTATTTTCTTCTTTGATTCGTGTGCTACTTTCCAACCGGTTGTGCCCATCACACCAATCTCGACATGGACAAGCGTTAACCCAACCACTTTTGTACTCGATTCTTTGGGTCGTCGTGCTCGCGTAACGGGTACCATTCATGGAGTAAACCAATACAGCAGCACAAGCACACCCGTAGGTGTTCAGTTTGTGATACTCGACAATACAGGCGGCATCATGTTCCGTCGTGCTGGTACCAACTTCGGGGTTACCAACTGGGCTGAAGGTGATTCAGTAATTATAGAAGGCGTACTTGAACAATTCAACGGGCTCACACAGCTCAATACCGATACGGCTATCCGCGTTGCTCAAGGTAGAACCTTGCGTACGCCTTTGGTAGTAACCAATGTAGACGAATCAACCGAAAACAGACTCGTACGCATCAACAACCTCACGATTGTGAGTGGTACATGGCCAGCAGCAGGTGCTTCTTCCAACCTTACTGTAACCAACGGACCGAACACATTTACAATGCGTATTATTGCTCAGACCAATATCCCTGGCTCAACCCAGCCAACAGGTGCCTTTGATGTCATCGGAATTGGTGGGCAGTTCGACGCGAGCAATCCGTTCAATTCGGGTTATCAGCTCTTCCCGATGAAGACACAAGACATTATCCCAGTAATCGTAACTCAACCTACTATTGAATTCCAATTGACTGGTGACTCGGTAAACGTTTCGCAAGGCCCAGGCGCTTCTTCGATGCGTGTGAATTTGGTTAACCCTACTACTTCGGCAGTAGAAGTGAAAATTAGAGTGCAAAACATTGCTCCTACTGTTTACAATACACAGTATAGCACCCTGCCTGCACCAACCAACGACACCATTACCTTGACTTTCCCTGCAAGTTCAACCCAGCAGCTTGTTACCATCATCGTTAACCAAGCCACACCGCAAGGACGAATCGACAGTGCTCGTTTCAGTATTGTATCGGTTTCTCAAGGTGTAGCCATCGGCACACGTAACAGCTTCTTGCTGCGTATTTTGAATCCAGTTCCTCCTGCCATTCCTACACGTACCATCGGACAGATTCGCGGTAACAATACCACGGGTATTCCAGATTCTACCGGCATCATGGTACGTACAACCGGTGTGGTGTACGGCTTCAACCGTCGCCCAACAGGCTTGGAATTCACCATCTTCGACCGTACCAGCAATGCAGGTATTGGGGTATTCCGTACTACCAATTTCACTCCTGCTTACAACGTACAAGAAGGCGACTCGATTCGGGTAATCGGAACGGTAGCACACTTCAACGGATTGGGTCAGATCAATGCCGACTCTATTGTGGTATTGGCGCAGAACCGTCCATTGGTAGCACCACAAGTCATCACCACTTTAGGTGAAACCCATGAATCGCGTTTGATCCGCATCAACAACCTTACCCTGGTAAGCACCAACTGGCCAATTCCAGGAGCAACTGGTTCAGGAGCAACAGTACGGGTGACCAATGGGGTTGATAGCTTCGACCTGCGTATCGACGCTGATGTAGACGTATTCGGAACAGCTGCACCAGTAGGTACCTTCGATGCCGTGGGTATAGGTGGACAATTCGATAGCAGCAACCCTTGGACATCGGGTTATCAGTTCTTACCACGTTATCTGGCCGATATCATCACCAGCAGTGTACCAGCCGACACCATTCGTAACTTCAACTTGATTACGCCACCAAACAATACAACGCTCACCGTACAAGGTGTTGCCAATCAGGTGGTGAATGTAGTATGGAGAAGAACTTCGATGAGTTCAGGAACGGGTGTGATCAACTACAGCTGGTTGCTCGACCTGCCAAACGGTAACTTCAGTGCTCCTTTGGCCACCATTCCTACCGGTACCGATACCTTCTTGAATTTGACTTATGGCGCCATCGATACCTTGTTGGCCAATAACGGTGTAAATGTAGGTGTAACTGTGCCTTTGAAGTGGACCGTACGTGCCAACCTCGTTGGTGGTACTGCTACCAAATTGGCATCTTCATTCAACCTTACCCTCACGCGTGGTTCGGTATTCGGTGTGTCGGTGAACGACCTGGATTTGTTCAGCGGTGTACGTGTGTATCCTAACCCAACCAGTTCGGAGTTGAACGTAGCTTACGATTTGAAAGAAGCACGTTCGGTTCGTCTCGAAGTGGTGAACATGATCGGTAAAGTGATTCACAACGAGCAGTTGGCTACTACAGCCAGCGGAGTGGTGACGCTTCCTACATCAGCACTTCCTGAAGGTGTGTACTTCGTACGTCTTACCAGCGACAACGCACAAATGGTAAAACGTTTCGTAGTGAAGCACTAAGTCAATACCTCACTAAAAAAAAAAGCCTCGCTGTGTATGCAGCGAGGCTTTTTGTTTTTGGGCAACAGATTATTTCGTTTCCAACGCCTGGTTGATCAGTTCTCGGATTTTATCGGTACCCGGCCGAGGAGCATTGGCATGAATTATTTCTCCTTTTTTACCAATGAGCATGTACCGCGGGATACTGTTTACACTAAAGTATTGCGGGAGTGCTTGCTTAAATCCTGGCAAGAACAGATTATAACCATCTAGTTTGTGCTTTTTCAAAGCGCTTTTCCAAGCATCTTCTTCTTCGTCGAGCGAAAGGTATACGAATACAATGTCAGGATTCCCTGCATAGCTGTCTTGTAAAATTTTGCTTTTGGGGAATGCCTCGATACAAGGCATGCACCAGCTGGCCCACAAATCGAGATATACCACCTTGCCCACGAAGCTATTCAGCGCTACTTGGTTGCCCTTTGTATCGAAAGCAAAAAGCGGCGGCAGTACAACCCCTTTCGCCATACGTTCAAATTTCTCACGGAGGGTATTGGCTCGTTGGGCTACCGAAGCATCCTTACTCGTCGCGTATTCGCTCAAATATGGCTGAAAAACAGCTGGTTCAAGCTCATAGCCCAATTCATCGATCATCTCAAGGATAAACGTACTTCTAGTTAATCCTGGGCCAAGGAGTTGCTCAGCATTTTTTACGAGTTCGGCGAAGTACTTTTCGGCCCCGTAGTTATAGGTTATCTCAGAATGGGTGATCAATCGAATGGCTTCGGTCACGAACTTATGGTATTCATCAACTCCTACGGCGTGTACGTTTTCCAATGCCGAGGTGTCGATAAAGTCGTAATAGCTCGGCGGTACGCTGCTTTTTAGAAAACGCTGTCCTTTGCGTTTCAAAAAATACTCCCTAAAGTCGGGCATATCCAAAAGCACATTTTTCCAGGCATAAGTGATTTCAAAGCTGCGGTACTGATAAAACGAAGGCGATAGTACGTTTTTGTATTCCTCGAGCAATTCCAGTTCCTTCTGCATCGATGCCAGTGCCAAAGGTTTTGCATCGACAGGTTCGTATTTGTTGGCGAATTCTTGCATTTGCAGGAAAAACGGCAGTTTCCCATTTTCGTAATCGCCAAAAGCCAAGTATTCTGCCGCCAAGTAGTTGTTGTTTCCTGCTCCTCGCCCCGAATACTTCATGCTTTCATCAAAAATTTTGGTGTCGAAGGCAACAAACAAGCTGTCGCCGGGCTCCACGTAAATGGTGGTGACTTCTCGGTTGTAGCTAAGTTGAAAATGGCCTGAGGAATTCACCGGTAACGTAAGCGAAAACCTTCCCGTTGCATCAACGGCAGCTTCGAATGGCGACTCTTCGTCGTCGCTATTGCTCTGCTTGATGAATTCGATTCTATCGGACTTGGGTGTAGTTATTTGACCCGAAATATACACTTGAGCTTGCGTGGATAGGCCAGTGCAAAGCAGTGCCAAGAGGAGGGTGAGGGTGGATTTCATGCCAGCGTTTTGTTCCTAATATAAAGCACACGATTGGAACCACCAGCTGAATCCATAAAAAAAGGCCAACCTTGCGGTTAGCCTTTTTTATGATTTCCGAAAAAATTACTTCACTTCTTCGTAATCCACGTCGGTTACATCGTCTTTGGTGCCGCTGGCATTGGTGTTTTGCGGACCTGCCTGACCTGCTTCTTCGGTGGCTTTGTACATATCGGCCGAGGCTGCTTCCCAAGCCTTGTTGAGGCTTGCTAAATGCGTGTCGATATCGGCCAAATTACGTGCTGCATGTGCCTCTTTCAACTTGGCTGCGGCGGCTTCGATGGCTTCTTTTTTGTCGGCCGGAATTTTGTCGCCATACTCCTTCAACTGTTTTTCGGTAGTGAAGATGAGCGTATCGGCTTGGTTGATTTTTTCGGCTTCGGCCATGCGCTTTTTGTCTTCTTCGGCATTGGCGGCGGCTTCCTGCTTCATCTTTTCGATGTCTTCTTTGCTCAGACCCGAAGAGGCTTCGATGCGGATTTTCTGCTCCTTACCGGTGGCTTTGTCTTTGGCCGATACGTTCAAGATACCGTTGGCGTCAATGTCGAACGTCACTTCAATTTGTGGTACGCCGCGTGGTGCTGGTGGAATGCCGTCGAGGTGGAAGCGGCCGATGGTTTTGTTGTCGCTGGCCATCGGACGTTCGCCCTGCAGCACGTGAATCTCTACCGAAGGCTGACTGTCGGCAGCGGTGCTGAACACCTGGCTCTTTTTTACCGGGATGGTGGTGTTCGACTCAATGAGGCGGGTCATCACATTGCCCATGGTTTCGATACCGAGTGATAGTGGCGTTACGTCGAGCAACAATACTCCTTCAACGTCACCGCTGAGCACGCCGCCCTGGATGGCTGCACCTACGGCTACTACTTCGTCGGGGTTCACGCCCTTCGAAGGCTTCTTGCCAAAGAACTGCTCAACTACTTCCTGGATTTTTGGGATACGGGTCGAACCGCCCACCAAAATCACTTCATCGATATCGCCGATGCTGTAACCCGAATCTTTGAGGGCTAACTTACAAGGCTCCAAAGTGCGCTTCACGAGGCTGTCGGCGAGTTGTTCAAACTTCGCGCGGCTCAACTTCTTCACCAAGTGGCGGGGTACGCCATCCACTACGGTGATGTAAGGCAGGTTGATTTCGGTTTCTGACGAGCTCGAAAGTTCGATTTTTGCTTTTTCAGCAGCTTCTTTCAAACGCTGCAGCGCCATCGGGTCTTTCGACAAATCCATGTTTTCTTCGCTCTTGAATTCGTCAACCAACCATTTGATGATTACTTGGTCGAAGTCGTCACCACCGAGGTGGGTATCGCCATTGGTGGCTTTTACTTCAAATACGCCGTCGCCGAGCTCGAGGATAGATACGTCGAACGTACCGCCACCTAAGTCGAATACCGCGATCTTCATGTCTTGGTGCTTCTTGTCTAAGCCATAGGCCAAGGCCGCAGCAGTAGGCTCGTTCACGATACGCGCTACTTTTAAGCCTGCAATTTCACCGGCTTCTTTGGTGGCCTGGCGCTGTGCGTCGTTAAAATAAGCGGGAACGGTAATCACCGCCTCAGATACGTCGTGACCTAAATAATCTTCGGCCGTTTTCTTCATCTTCTGAAGGGTCATGGCCGAAATTTCTTGTGGTGTGTAGAGTTTGTCGTCGATTTTGACACGTGGCGTGTCGTTTTCGCCTTTTACTACTTCGTAGGCTACATATTTCAACTCCTGATCGACTTCGGAGTGCTTACGGCCCATAAAACGTTTGATGGATGCAATCGTCTTTTTCGGGTTGGTGATGGCCTGACGTTTTGCAGGGTCGCCCACCTTGATTTCGCCGTTGTTCAGAAATGCGACAATCGACGGGGTAGTCCGGCGACCTTCGCTATTCGGGATTACCACATATTCGTTGCCTTCCATTACTGATACGCAGCTGTTGGTGGTACCCAAGTCAATGCCAATGATTTTTTTCATATCGGGATGTAAAAATTTTCTGTGACCGTTTTGTCAAGGAATATGCCAGCAAGCGCAAATGGCCAAAAGTGACAAAAGGCCTGACAAAGCCCCCAAAAAACAAAGCCGCTGCGTGACTTTTTGTCAGCAACGGCTCGTATTATTTCGCATGAAATGCCGACTACGGCACAAAGTTCAGCTGCGGATATCGGGCTCGCAAACTGTCGGTGCCTCGTCCTCCTTCTACCGCGCGGTAACCAAAATTGGTATACGGGTCGGCATTCACCAAGTCGGAACGTTTCGGAATTTCGTAGGTGGTGCCGAAAATACCCAAGCCGTTTTCGATGTTGGTGTACTCGGGCCTTACGTCGGTTGCGCTGCTGCTACTGGTATTTAGGGTGAGGAAATTGGTGAGCGGCTCATCCACAAAGGTGAGGATGAAGATGGTACCGCGCATACGCCGCTGCAAGTTGGCATCTACCGGTATGGTGCTGGCCATGAAGCTAAACAAGTCGCGACCAAACATACGGTATTCTACCGCTTCGTTGGCATTCACCGTAGAGAACGGTCGGTTGCGCACCACTGGCCAGTCGATGAACTTACGCACCGAGTCGCCAATATTGCCCACAGGCCATTCGTTGTAGATTACCCGAACGGTGAGGTTCCAGTTTTTGGCGTTACGTGGGGCCCGGAAGGCAACGCGCAGTGCTGCGGGGTTGCTCCAGTTGAGGCCGGTAAAGTTTACCGGAAGGAAAGGCGTATTGGGTGGGATAACGGTATTGTAAGAAGTAAGCGAGAAGCCGCCAATGGGAAATATCGACGAACGCACCAACTGACCTCCGGGAGTGACGATGTTTAAGCGGTATTCTGCCGTGCTGTCCATGCCGTTGGGCGTGCTAAAGCGGTACAAAACCTGATCGGGGAAGGCGAAAATGCCGGGTTCGATGAGGTTGGTATCGACTTCCTCGCAGCTGAAGGTGCGGAGCACCACACCGTTTTTAACTTCGGTGACTTCTACGTTGAGGTTCTGGAAGTACAGGGAGTCCTTGGTGCCCGCCTGTGCCAAGGCAGAGGTATTCGGGTCTAAAAACGCCTTGTGGATGCGGATGTAATGTTGTAAATCGGTTTTGTTTACAATGCTGTAAACAATGGTTCTTTCTTCCCAGTCGGCGGTAACGTCAATTTCGGTCGAACATGACTGTAATAACGCCATGGCTGCGAGCAGCCACAATCCCATTTTTTTCATAAGCCTTCAAAGATAACAGATTTCGGACTTTGACCTATAGGGAAAATCAGAAGTAAGAGAATATGAAATTTCGGTGACGCAAAGGTTCTCAGCTTTATTTGCCACCTTTGTAGGTTCAAAGCCCTGCCTATGTCGGTGCACAAAGAAATTAAAAAAGTAACCACCCATTCCCTCCGGGAGATGAAAGAACGCGGCGAAAAAATCGCCATGCTCACTGCTTACGACTATTCGATGGCACGCATATTCGACGATGCGGGCATCGATGTGCTGCTGGTGGGCGACTCGGCATCGAATGTGATGGCGGGGCACGAAACTACCTTGCCCATCACCCTCGACCAGATGATTTACCACGCCCAGGCTGTGGTTCGGGCCGTAAATCGTGCGCTCATCACCGTCGATTTGCCCTTTGGTTCGTACCAAGGCAACAGCAAGGTGGCCCTCGACTCTACCATACGCATCATGAAAGAGTCGGGCGCCCATGCCGTAAAACTCGAAGGTGGCCGCGAGGTGGTGGAGTCTATCGGCCGTATCCTCACCGCGGGTGTTCCCGTGATGGGCCACTTGGGACTCACCCCGCAGAGCATCTACAAATTCGGCACCTACACCGTGCGTGCCAAAGAAGAAATGGAAGCCGAACGTTTGCGCGAAGACGCCAAACTGCTCGAAGAAACCGGTTGTTTTGCCTTGGTGCTCGAAAAAGTACCTGCGAAGCTGGCCCAGGAAGTCGCGCAGTCGATATCGATACCGGTTATCGGCATTGGCGCCGGCGCGGGGGTCGACGGGCAGGTGCTGGTGATGCACGATATGCTCGGCATCACGCGCGACTTCAGTCCGCGTTTTTTGCGTCGCTACCTCAATTTATACGATCAAATCAAAGGAGCTACGGCTCAATACATCCACGACGTGAAGTCGGTGGATTTCCCTAATGCTAAAGAACAATACTAGTGGCACGCCAACAATTGCACGTACTTTACGAAGACAACCACCTGCTTGCGGTAAACAAGCCCGCAGGCTTACTCACCCAGGGCGACGAGTCGGGCGATGAATCGCTCATCGACTGGGTAAACGATTACCTCGTGACCAAATACAACAAGCCCGGCGACGCATTCGTGGGCTTGATACACCGTATCGACCGGCCCGTTTCGGGTTTGGTGCTGCTGGCCAAAACCAGCAAAGCCCTCGAACGCATGAACAAGATGTTTCACGACCGTACGGTGCAGAAGAAATACCTGGCCATTGTGCGCGACAAGGTGATACCCGAAAGCGGCGAAATGGTGAGCTGGCTCAAGAAAAACACCGAGAAAAACCTGGTTTTTGCCTTCGACCGCGAAGTGAAGGAGTCGAAAAAGGCAGAGCTGAGCTACCGCGCACTCAAATACTACGGCAAGTTCACCTTGCTTGAAGTGCTTCCCAAAACGGGCCGTCCGCACCAAATACGGGCGCAGCTCTCGCAGTTGGGTCACCCCATACTCGGCGATGTGAAGTACGGCTACCCGCAGGGCAACCCTGACCACAGCATTGGCTTACACAGCCACAAGCTGAGTTTCGAGCACCCCGTTACCAAAGAGTTCCTCACCATCGTTTGTCCCACACCTGCACAACCGTGGTGGCAAGAAAGTAAGATGGGCATCTAAGCAAGGATGAAAATCGGTTGGCGCATAGCGATATGGGTGGCTGTGCTGGCGGCGTGCTGGCCAGCAGCTGTTTTAGCGCAGAACGAATCCGACGAGCAACCGCTGCTATCGGTCAGCAACGGCATCAGCATCCAGAAAGACTCCCTTTTTCTGCTCAACCTGCGCTTTCGCATGCAAAATCGCATCGGTGCCACCACGGTAGGCGGCGATGGGCTAGATGTAGATGCCGTGGAAGCCCGCGTTCGGCGCTTGCGCTTGCGTTTCGACGGTTTTGTGCTCAACCAAAAGCTGCAGTATTACATCCAGCTGTCGTTTAGCCG